>Ga0160461_1000025_pt1 | contig 270682 bp, 220 predicted proteins | sample HID1975I_E6MG_FD_108266 | JGI IMG/M metagenome (GOLD analysis project Ga0160461, IMG submission 108266) | Enriched soil microbial communities from UW Madison campus, WI, USA - HID1975I_E6 MG | ecosystem: Environmental > Terrestrial > Soil > Unclassified | place: USA: Madison, Wisconsin... | reverse complement strand
GCGCGGAGCAAGATCAAAGGCTTTCGTCCGCTGACGCGGCCGAGTTCATTTCTTTTGGTAGACCCCAAAAGAAACGGAACCAAAGAAAAACGTCTCCCCGACACGTCCACAGCCCGCGGCGTCACGTGCAACGGGATTTTCCGACTCGGCATCCTGCCTCGGTCGGAAAACGCCGCCCATCCATGGGCGGCGCCCTTCGGGTCTACAGACAGCGCTGTGCGCGTCACGGCGATCAAAAGCATTGCGCCATCAGACGTCACGGCAATCAAAAGCCCTCAGACCGCATCCGACAACGACGTGAACGTGAAATCCCGCAGCCGCATCGGCGGCAGCATCATCACCATCGACGACTCGTCGCCACCCACGCGTACCGGCCGCCCCAGCTCGTCGATGTTGTTGAGCATGATCACCGGCGACTCGTTGAAGCGGAAGTTCTTCACCGGGTGCTTGATCTCGCCGTTCTCGATGTAGAACGTGCCGTCGCGGGTCAGGCCGGTCAGCAGCACGGTCTGCGGATCGACCATGCGGATGTACCAGGTGCGGGTGACCAGGATGCCGCGGTCGGTGCCGCGGATCAGATCGGCGGTCGTGCCCTCGCCGCCCGACATCAGCAGGTTGCCCGGACGGCCGACCGCGCGCTTGCCCTGCTGCTGCGCCCAGAAGCGCGAGTAGTCGAGGTTGGCGATCCTGCCGTTCTCGATGATCGGCATCTTCTCGCGCGGCAGGCCCTCGCCGTCCCACGGCATGACCGCCGCTTCCGGGTGCCACGGATCGGCGACGATGTTCACGCGCGGGTCGTAGACCTGTTCGCCGAGCTTGTTGCCGCCGCCGCGCTTGGACAGGAAGCTGCGACCTTCATCCGCGGTGCGCGCATCGAAGAACCGCATCATGAAGGAGATCAGGCCCGCGGCCGCGGCCGGTTCCAGGATCACCGTGTACTTGCCCGGCTCCAGTGCCTTGGCCTCGGCCGAATCGCTGGCCTTGCGCATCGCCACGCGCACGTCGCGGCCGGCGTCGAACGCGCTGGCGTCCTTGAGGTTGCGGCCGACCCAGCCCGAACCGCGGCCGTCCTCGGTGCGCACGGTGCAGGTGTAGTTGAAGTTGGTCGCCTGCTGGTAACCGAAGTTGCCGTTGCTGTTGGCGAAGGCGACGAAGTTCTTGCCGTCATCGAGGAAGCCCGCGGCGATCAACTGCTCGGCGCGGCACGGGGTGATCGAACCGGCTGCGACCTGGGCGCGGAACTCCGGCGTGATCGCCGCCGTCGATTCGCTGAAGGTCGGGCTGGGCCGGTATTCCTGCTTGCCGATCGCCGGCAGGAATTCGGGATTCTCCGGCGCGAGCCGTGCGAGGTCTTCGGCGCGCTTGACCACGCTGCGCAGCGAGGCGTCGTCGAAGGCGTTGATGCTGGCCGTGCCGACGCGCTTGCCGAACGCGACCTGCACCGCGAGCTCGGCATTGCTGACGATGCCGCTGGTGGAGACGTTGTTGAGCGCGAAGCGGATGTTGCCGTCGACGGAGCCGGCCAGCGTGGCCGTGCATTCGTCGGCGGTGGACAGGGCGACGGTCTTTTCGAGGATCTCGCGCGCCTGGGCTTCGGTGAAGATGGTCATGGGTCGGGGCTCCTTAGCCGAGCGAACGCGCGGTGTTGATCACGTTGATGCCGTTGAAACGCGCGGTCGAGGAACCGTGCGAGACCGCCGAGACCTGGCTCGGCTGGCCCTTGCCGTCGAAGAACGAACCGCCGAGGCGGTAGTCGCGCTCGTCGCAGATCGCGACGCAGGCGTTCCAGAATTCCGGCGTGCGGATCTGGTAGGCCACGTCCTCGATCATGCCGGTGATCGCACCGTTCTTGATCTCGTAGAACAGCTGGCCGCCGAACTGGGCGTTGTAGCGCTGCTGGTCGATCGAGAACGAACCGTCGCCGACGATGTAGATGCCGTCCTCGACGTCCTTGATCATGTCCGCGACGCTGAGCTTCGCCTTGCCCGGCGCCAGCGAGACGTTGGGCATGCGCTGGAACTGTACGCTCGACCACGAGTCGGCATAGCAGCAGCCATCGGATTCGGTCTTGCCGAGGATGTGGGCCTGGTCGCGGATCGCCTGGTAATCGACCAGCTTGCCGTCGGTGATCATGTTCCAGCGCTTGGTCGCAACGCCTTCGTCGTCATAGCCCACGGCGCCGAGGCTGCCTTCCTGGGTCTTGTCGGCGAACACGGTGACGATGTCGCTGCCGTACTGGAAGCGCTCCTCGCGCTTGTCGAGCGTGGCGAAACTGGTGCCGGCGTAGTTGGCCTCGTAGCCGAGCACGCGGTCGAGTTCGAGCGGATGGCCGATGGCCTCGTGGATCGTCAGCCAGGTGTGCGAGGGGTCGAGCACCAGGTCGTAGCGGCCGGGCTTGACCGACGGCGCCTTCAGTTTCTCCTGCGCCTGGCGGGCCGCGGCGATCGCGTCTTCGCGCATGTCGTAGGACTTGCTGTAGTTGACCACGCCGTTGGGCGAGACGATCTTGCCCGACGCCGCGCCGTCCAGATATTCGTAGCCCATGCCCATCGGCGAGGACAGGCCGCTGCGGGTGCGGAACTTGCCGCTGGCCTTGTCGATCGCGGTGACCGTCATCGGCGCCCAGATCCGGTGCACGTCCTGGTCGATGTAGGAGCCGTCGGTGCTGGCGAAGTACTTCTGCTCGTTGACCAGGAACAGCGTGGAATTGACGAAGCTCGCGCCCGCGCCCATTGCCGCGGCGTTGACGCCGAGCAGCAGCTCCACCTTCTCGGCCACCGGCACTTCCATGCCGTTCTTGCTGATCGGCGTGCGCCAGGACACGTCGCCCACACCCCTGACCGGCGCCAGCTGCACGGGCGCGGTCTGGACCTTCGCATTCGCCGTCGCGATCGCGGTGGCCTGGCGCGCGGCCTCGGCCACGCCCTGCTCGGTCAGCGTATTGGTCGCCGCGAAGCCCCAGGCCCCGCCGGCGATCACGCGCACGCCGACACCGATCGACTCGGTGCTGACGACGTTCTGCACCTTGTCCTCACGCGTCATCACGAACTGGCGCAGGTAGCGGCCGACACGGACGTCGCAATAGGTGGCGCCGGCGGATGTCGCGGCGTTGAGGCCGGCATCGGCGAGCCGCTTCTTGACGCCGACATCGAGCGTGGACACCAGCTGTTCGGCGGCGATGACCCGACCGAAGACGGCAGGCAGCAGCAGGCCGCCCGCGCCGACACCAGCGAGGGCGAGGAAGTCGCGTCTATGCAAGGGAGCTCTCCCGGAACGGGTCCACGGCAGGCGGCCGCGGACGGAATGGCGAAGGCGGCATCGCGTCCTGCGGAGCCATCCCGATTCTTGACGCGATGCGGACGCAGCGTCCAGTGACTTTCGGCATATGGCTGCGTGATGTGGGTCGCGGACGTTGCAAGCTGCATGGTGGAGGGCGCAAGGAAGATTGGCTCAGCGAGCGCCTTTCCCCTCGGGAGAGGGGTTGGGGTGAAGGTGCTTTCCGCATCGCCTCACTACCTGCCCTCACCCGACGCGCTGCGCGCGTCGACCTCTCCCGAAGGGAGAGGTGCAGTTTCATGCGAGACGCGCGGAACATCGCGGGAAGCGGGAAATGAGCATGACTAGCCCCTCTCCCACTGGGAGAGGGGTTGGAGTGAGGGTGTTCCGCATCGCCTCACTACCTGCCCTCACCCGACGCGCTGTGCGCGCCGACCTCTCCCGGAGGGAGAGGTGCAGTTTCATGCGAGACGTGCAGAACATCGCGAGAGCGGGAAGTGAGCATGACTAGCCCCTCTCCCACTGGGAGAGGGGTTGGGGTGAGGGCGCTTTCCGCATCGCCTCACTACCTGCCCTCACCCGACGCGCTGTGCGCGTCGACCTCTCCCGGAGGGAGAGATGCCGATTCATGCGAGATGCGCGATCTCCGTACGCGCCCCAAGATCGCGCGCTGACTGAGCCCCTCTCCCTCCGGGAGAGGGGTTGGGGTGAGGGCAGACGCTCGCGCCGACTCGGATCTCAGGCGCTGCATCCATACAGCACGGATTTCGCTGCGCTTTACCCATCCTACGAACTGTCTTGCCTGACTCAGATATTCCGCGCGGTATTGATGATGTTGATGCCGTCGAAGCGCGTGGTGCTCGACCCGTGCGACACCGCCGACACCTGGCTCGGCTGCCCCTTGCCGTCGAAGAACGAGCCGCCGAGGCGGAAGTCGCGTTCGTCGCAGATCGCCGAGCACGCGTTCCAGAACTCCGGTGTGCGGATCTGGTACGCGGCGTCCTCGACCATGCCGGCGATCTCGCCGTCCTTGATCTCGTAGTACAGCTGCCCGCCGAACTGCGCGTTGTAACGCTGCTGGTCGATCGAATACGAGCCGCGTCCATGGATATAGAGCCCGCGTTCGACGCCGGCGATCATGTCCTTGACCGTCAGCGGCGTCCTGCCCGGGGCCAGAGACACGTTGGGCATGCGCTGGAACTGCACGCTCGACCACGCATCGGCATAGCTGCAGCCGTCGGACTCGGTCTTGCCGAGGATGTGCGCCTGGTCGCGCGTGGTCTGGTAGTCGACGAGGATGCCGTCCCTGACCAGATCCCAGCGCTTGCACTGCACGCCTTCGTCGTCGAAACCGACCGCGCCGAGGCTGCCCGGCTGGGTCTTGTCGGCGAAGAAATTGACGATGTCGCTGCCCCAGCGATAGCCCGCCTCGCGCTTGTCGAGGGTGGCGAAGCTGGTGCCGGCGTAGTTGGCTTCGTAACCAAGCACGCGGTCGAGTTCGAGCGGATGGCCGACGTTCTCGTGGATCGTCAGGAACAGGTTCGACGGGTCGAGCACGAGGTCGTAACGGCCCGGCTTCACCGACGGCGCGGTGAGCTTCTCGCGCGCCTGCCGCGCGGCGGCGGCCGCGTCGGCACGCATGTCGTAGGCCTGTCCATAGGCGATCACGCCGCCCGGCAGTTCGAAGCGCTGCGCGGGATCGGGCGTCAGATACTCGTAACCCAGGCCCATCGGCGCCGACAGGCCGTCGCGGGTGCGGAACTTGCCGCTGGCCTTGTCGACCGCGGTCACGGTGAACGGCGCCCAGATCCGGTGCACGTCCTGGTCGATGTAGGAACCATCGGTGCTGGCGAAATACTTCTGCTCGTTGACCAGGAACAGCCGCGAACTCACGAAATCCGCGCCTTCCGCGGTGGCTGCGGCATTGACGTCCATCAGCAGCGCGACCTTCTCCTCCAGCGGCACGGCCATGCCGTTGCGGCGCACCGGTGTCGCCCACGACACCTCGCCCACGCCGCGCACTGGCGCCAGCTGCACCGGCTCGGTCTGGATGCGCGCATTGGCCTTGGCGATCGCCAGCGCCTGCCGGGTGGCTTCGGCAATCCCGTCAGGATCGAGCGCGCGCGTCGCCGCGAATCCCCAGGCACCGTCGGCGATCACGCGGATGCCGACGCCGGTCGATTCCTCGTTGACCACGTTCTCCACACGCGTCTCGCGGGTCATCACGTACTGGCGCAGGTAGCGCCCGATGCGCACGTCGCAATAACTGGCGCCGCCGTCGCGCGACGCCTGCAATGCCACGTCGGCCAGGCGCTTCTTGAGCGCCGGATCGAGCGTGCTGGTCAGTTCCTCGGCCGCGATCGCGCGGCCGATGCCGCCGGGCAACAACAGGCTGCCGAGTCCGATCCCACCGAAGGCCATGAAGTCGCGACGCCGCATTGCACTCTCCCCGCGGCGATGGCCGCACACCGCCCGATTCTTCGGTGCGCGTGGCGCGTGCGTCAAATCGGGACGGCATTCACTTGCCCGTAAGAGCGCGCTCGCGCGCGATGCGGCCTTGCCGGGGAAGCCACATCGCGCGCGAGCGGGCTCCTACGGATGTCCTGCTTTCCGCCACCATCGGCACATGCGGCGCTACGGACTCGCCTCTATGCTTGCGCGCTGTCCCATCTCCGGAAGATCGCCGCATGCGCCGTTCCCTGCTCGCCGTCGCCGTGCTCACCGCCGCCCTTGCCGGCTGCAACCGGGAGGCACCCACCGCGCCCGCCACCACGCAGGACGGCTCGGCCGCCACCGCGCCCTCGCAGGCCGACGCCGCGTTCGCCGAACTGTCGAAGCGCTACCTCGACGAAGTGATGAAGCTTTCGCCGATCTCGGCCACGCAGATCGGCGACCACCGTTTCGATTCGGAAGTCGACGATCTGTCCGCCGCCGGCCGCCAGGCGGGTCTCGATTTCAGCCGCCGCTATCTCGCCGAACTCGACGCGATCGATCTCGCCCAGCTCTCGCGCGACAACCATGTCGATGCACTGATCCTCAAGAACACCCTCGAATACGGCATCTGGGACACCGAGACGCTGCAGGGCTGGGCCTGGGATCCGCAGATGTACAGCGGCCTGGCCGGCGGCGCGATCTACAACCTGATGGCGCGCGAGTTCGCGCCGATGCCCGAGCGCCTGAAGTCGGCGACGCTGCGCATGGAGAAGATCCCGACGATCCTCGCCCAGGCAAGAGAGAACCTCGACCCGGCGCGCGTGCCCGCGACCCACGCGCGCACCGTCGCCGCGCAGAACAAGGGCGTGCTGTCGCTGATCGAAACCTTCATCACGCCCAATGCCGGCCAGCTGCAGGGCGAGGACCGCACCCGTCTCGACGCCGCGGTGGACACCCTGCGCGCGGCCGTCGACGAACACCAGGCCTGGCTCGACGGCACCCTGGTGCCGAACGCGAAGGGCGAGTTCCGCGTCGGCGCCGACATCTACGACCAGAAGCTGAAATTCGCGCTCAACTCCTCGCTGAGCCGCCAGGACATCCGCCAGCGCGCCGAGGCGGAACTGGTGCGCATCCGCGACGAGATGTACGTCGTCGCCCAGGCCGTGCTGAAGGATCGCGAAGGCGCACCCGAAACTCCGGCGCAGCCCAGCGAGGAGCAGCGCCAGGCCGCGATCGAGGCGGCGATGGAAGTCGCCTACGCCGACAAGCCGGGCCGCGACGAGGTCGTCGATTTCGCCCGGCATACGCTGGATGTCGCGACCGACTTCACCCGCCGGAACGATCTGGTCACGGTGCCCGACGATCCGGTCAAGATCATCCTGATGCCGGAATTCCAGCGCGGTGTCGCGGTCGCCTATTGCGATTCGCCCGGTCCGCTCGACAAGGGCCTGGACACCTATTACGCGATCTCGCCGATCCCCGACGACTGGGACGACGGCCAGGTCGATTCGTTCCTGCGCGAATACAACAAGCACATGATCCACGTGCTGACGATCCACGAGGCGATGCCCGGCCATTACCTCGAGGGCGCGCATTCGGTGAACCACCCCTCCACGCTGCGCGCGGTGTTCCGCTCCGGCCCGTTCGCCGAAGGCTGGGCGGTCTACACCGAGCGGATGATGGCCGACGCCGGCTACGCGGACAACGATCCGCTGTTCCGCCTGATGCAACTGAAGTTCTACGCGCGCGCGGTCGCCAACGCGATCCTCGACCAGGGCATCCACGTCGACAACTGGAGCAAGGAACAGGCGATGGACCTGATGGTCCGCCAGACCTTCCAGCAGACCAGCGAAGCCGAAGGCAAGTGGATTCGCGCGCAGCTGTCGTCGACCCAGCTCGCCACCTACTTCGTCGGCGCGCAGGAGCACTTCGATGCGCGCAAGGCAGCCGAAGCCAAGGCCGGCGGGGCGTTCAACCTCAAGCAGTACCACGACGACATGCTGGCCCAGGGCGCGCCGCCGGTGCGCTTCGCGCGTCAGCTGATGCTGGGCGAGACCATCGAATAGCACCGACACGTAGCGGTCACGACGGCGCGCGCAGCCTTGCCTGCGGCGTCGGCCGACATCGGCGGCGAGCGCCACGCCACCAACCATTAGTCTCAGCCAGCTCATGCGTTTCGAATACGCGGACACCCATGCCTACCCCGGCTGCCCCGTGCGCGTGGTGGGCGACGACTTCGAGACCCGGCGCGAAGGTTCGGCCGAGATCGAGTTCAGCGACGGGCAGCTGGTCGCCGGCCGCTGGTCGCGCGCGGATGAGGCCCTGCTCGTGGAGATCGATGCCTACCGCACCGCCCGTGGTGCGTCGATTCCAGCCAGACGCTGGCGATTGCAGGACGACGGCCACCCGCGGTGGAAGGTGGCCGCGCGACTGGGCTGATCCTGCCGGCCGCTGCGCGTCGCACGCTCGACTCCGCGACGCGGTGATACATGACAGCCGCTCGCCGGATCCGGGCTTCCCGTCGGGAACCGGGGCGCGATCGACAGCGACAGAGGCAGAGGCACGTGCCTCATGCCGTCGTGCGCGAGGCCGCCCCGTGTGCCCCGCCCTGCGTCTGCACGCAGCCGATCACTCGGCGGAACCACGGCAACAGCCGAGTGGGCGGCGGACCGGTCGCTGCGCGCAGTAGTGCCCATCGCGCGCAAGCGCGCTCCTACAAGAGCACGGCCGCATGTCCGCCGCTCGTCAAACGACCTGTAGCAGCGCGCTTGCGCGCGATGCGCTGTCCCGGTGACGCCCATCGCTCGCAAACATGGGACTACGCAAGCGGGGCCGACGCTCCGGCGCCTGTCACCGGCGCGCCGATTCGAATGCCTCGGCCAGCGTCTGCACATTGCCGCAGTAGCTCGGGTCGTACCCCGGCAACAGGCCGAGTTCGCGGCGGAAGTGATCGCTACGCAGCAGGGCGAGCAGTTCGGCCAGGCGGCCCGATTCCAGCACGTCGTTGTGGCACAGGAAGAAATAGTGCTCGGTGATCAGCGGGAAGAAATCCAGCCCGTACTTGCGCGCCGGCGGCTCCAGCGCGAAACCGACATCGGCGAGTCCGCTCGCCACGTAGGCCGACACCGCCGCATGCGTGAGCTCCTCGACGTCGCAGGCGCGGATGCGCTCGAACGCGATGCCGTGGCGCGCGAGCATCGCCTCGAGCAGCAGCCGCGTGCCCGAGCCCGGCTGGCGGTGGATCATGCGGATGTCGGGGCGTTCGAGATCCTGCAGCGTCTCGATGCGGCGCGGATTGCCCGGCGCGAGCACCAGGCCCTGCCGGCGCATCGCCAGGTGGATCACACGGTCGGCGTCGAGGTCGAGACGGTCGCGGTAGTGCGCGAACAGCGTCGCCTCGAGTTCGCCGATCGGCAGGTGCAGGCCGGCGATGTCGCAGGCGCCGCTGCGCAGCGCGACCAGGGCGTCGTCGGGGCTGCGGTACTTCAGGTCCAGCGGCAGCGCGGCCTCGGCCATGGTGCGGCGCAGCGTCTCGACCCCGAATCCGTGCGAGGCATGGATGCGCAGCGGCGTGGCATGCGCGCTGACGGTGCGTTCGAGTTCGGCTTCCAGTTCGGTCGCCAGGCTGTCGAGCAGGGGCGTCAGGCGCGCGGCGATGCGGTTGTCGGCCCAGACCAGGCGTTCGCCGATGGGGGTCAGGCGCGCGCCCCGGCCGCGGGTCATGCGCAGCAGCGGTTGCCCGAAGACCTCGCGCGCATCCTGCAGCTGGCCCCAGGCGTAGCGGTACGACAGACCGACCTTGCGGGCGGCGGCCGCCAGCGAGCCGGTGCCGCGCACCGCGATCAGCAACTCGACCAAGTGCGATGGCAACTTCGCACCCGACGCGCTTTCCAGTTCCCAGCGGGGCTGGATGCGGACCTTGTACATCGGTGACTCCCGATCCTGCTGCGACGCAGCGCGTGCGCTAAGCAGATTCAATATGCTGCAGAAAGCCGGATATTCGACCATTGGAACTGGCGACACAAGAGTCGCGGCAGTACCGTTGCGGCGATTCGTCGCACCCAATATGTATCCAAGAACATAAGTGGGCGACACGTTCCGTTATTCGGTACATCGACCCGGGGAGGATTCATGGCCAACAGTTCCGCAATTCCAGTTCCAGCCAGCAGCGCGCCCGAAGGCAGCCTGCTGTCGAAGGAACGCATCATCGCCAGGCCCGGTTTCAACCGGTGGCTGGTCCCGCCCGCCGCACTGGCGATCCACCTGTGCATCGGCATGGCCTACGGCTTCAGCGTGTTCTGGCTGCCGCTGTCGAAGGCGGTGGGCATCAACGCCGCGGTCGCCTGCGGCGCCGACATGGGCTTCTTCGCCCGCATCACCTCGGCGAGCTGCGACTGGAACATCAGCGAACTGCAGTGGATGTACACGCTGTTCTTCGTGCTGCTGGGTTGTTCGGCGGCGATCTGGGGTGGCTGGCTGGAACGCGTCGGTCCGCGCAAGGCCGGGGTCGTCGCCGCGCTGTGCTGGTGCGGCGGCCTGCTGATCTCCGCGCTGGGCGTGCACCTGCACCAGATCTGGATGCTGTGGCTGGGTTCGGGCGTGATCGGCGGCATCGGCCTCGGCCTGGGCTACATCTCGCCGGTGTCGACGCTGATCAAGTGGTTCCCCGACCGCCGCGGCATGGCGACGGGCATGGCGATCATGGGCTTCGGCGGCGGCGCGCTGATCGGCAGCCCGCTGGCCGACATGCTGATGCGCCACTTCGCGACCCCGACCTCGGTCGGCGTCAAGGAAACCTTCCTGGTCATGGCCGCGGCCTACTTCGTCTTCATGATGGCCGGTGCGTTCGGCTACCGCGTGCCGCCGACCGGCTGGAAGCCCAAGGGCTGGACGCCGCCGCCGGCGAGCAACAACGCGATGATCACCCAGGGCCACGTGCACGTGAAGCGCGTCTGGGGCATCCCGCAGTTCTGGCTGGTCTGGGCGGTGCTGTGCCTCAACGTGTCGGCCGGTATCGGCGTGCTGGGCCTGGCCTCGCCGATGCTGCAGGAGATGTTCGGCGGACGCCTGATCGGCATCGACGTCGGCTTCCGCGAACTGAGCACCGAACAGCTGTCGGCGATCGCGGCGATCGCCGCGGGCTTCGTCGGCATGCTGAGCCTGGCCAACATCATCGGCCGGTTCTTCTGGGCCTCGATGTCGGACAAGTTCGGCCGCAAGGTGACCTACTCGATCTTCTTCGTGCTCGGCATCGCGCTCTACGCCGCCGCGCCGACGCTCGGCAACGCGGGTTCGATCGCGCTGTTCGTCGCCGCGTTCTGCGTGATCCTGTCGATGTACGGCGGCGGCTTCGCCACCGTGCCGGCGTATCTGGCCGACCTGTTCGGCACGCAGATGGTCGGCGCGATCCACGGCCGCCTGCTCACCGCATGGGCGACCGCGGGCATCCTAGGCCCCTTCGTGATCGGCTACATGCGCGAGTACCAGTTGGGGCTCGGCATGCCGCCGTCGCAGGTCTACAACACCACGATGTACATCCTCGCCGGCATGCTGGTGCTGGGCCTGATCTGCAACCTGCTGGTGCGGCCGGTCAACGCCAAGCATTTCATGACGCCCGAGGAGCTGGCGCACGAGAAGCAGCTGGCGCACGAGAAGGTCGATGCCAGCGGCAGGTCGCTGATCTCGCAGGACGAGATGGACCGCATCGGTTCGGGCGGCAATCCGCTGCTGGTCGCGTTCTGCTGGGCCGCGGTCGGCATTCCGCTCGCGTTCGGCATCTGGAAGACGCTCGAAAAGGCCCTGGTGCTGTTCGCCTGAGGCCGATGCACGGACCGGCGGCCGCTCACGCGGTCGCCGGTACCCTCCCGACATGACACAGCGTCCGCACAACGAGATCCACGACGACGACGGTGCGCAGGTGCCGGCCCTGCCGGCGGGCGCGGTGCGTCGCCGGGTCGAACGCTGGCGCGACGGCGCGGTGCGCCACGTCGACGACCACGTCGCCGAGGAAGTGCCGGTGGCCTTCGTCTACAACGACGCGCCGTTCGCGGTGATGATGGCGACGCCGGCCGATCTGGAAGATTTCGCCCGCGGCTTCGCGCTCAGCGAAGGCATCGTCGATGCCCCCGGCGACGTGGCGATCGAAGGCATCGAACACTTCATCGAAGGCATCGAGATCCGCCTGCGGATTCCCGAGGCACGCGCCGACGCACTGGCATTGCGTCGTCGCAGCATGAGCGGACGCAGCGGCTGCGGCGTCTGTGGCAGCGAGCTGCTCGAAGCGGCGTTGCGCTATCCAGCGCCGGTGACCACCGATGTCCGCGTGTCACCAGAAGCACTCTCACGCGCGCTGCGCGCATTGCGCGACGCGCAATCGATCGCCGCGCTGACCGGCGCCACGCATGCGGCGGGTTGGGCCTCGCTCGACGGCGCACTGCGGCTCGCACGCGAGGACGTCGGCCGCCACAACGCGCTCGACAAACTGATCGGCGCACTGCACGCCGACGGCTTCGATCCCGCCGACGGTTTTCTCGTCGTCACCAGTCGCGCGAGCTACGAAATGGCGATGAAGGCCGCGAGCGTCGGCATCGCATTGATGGCGGCGATCTCCGCGCCGACCGCACTGGCGATCTCGCTTGCCGAACGCGCCCATCTCACCCTGATCGGATTCGCCCGCGACGACGGGCAGGCCGTGTACACCCACGCGCAGCGGCTGCTGCCCCCACCGGCGACATCGCCGGTCGCCGCGCGCCCAGGCAGGACCCACGCACCATGAGCAACGACACGATCCGCAAGTACGACGGCCCCGCCGGCGGCTGGGGCGCGCTGAAGAGCGTCGCCAAGCACCTGGCCGGACAGAAGGTCACGATCAGCGGCGCGAAGACCCTGCTGCGCGCCAACCAGCCCGACGGCTTCGACTGCCCCGGCTGCGCCTGGCCCGACCGCGACCACACCTCGACGTTCGAGTTCTGCGAGAACGGCGCCAAGGCCGTCGCCGCCGAGGCGACCAAGTTCCGCGCCGGCCCCGAGCTGTTCGCGCAGTACAGCGTCGCCCAGCTGGCCGAGTACAGCGACTACTGGCTCGAGCAGCAAGGCCGCCTGACGACACCGATGCGTTTCGACGCGGCAAGCGACCATTACGTGCCGGTCAGCTGGGACGAGGCGTTCGCGCTGATCGCGCAGCACCTCAACGCCCTGCCCTCGCCCGACAACGCGATCTTCTACACCTCGGGCCGCACCTCGAACGAGGCCGCGTTCCTGTACCAGCTGTTCGTGCGCGAGTACGGCACCAACAATTTCCCCGACTGCTCGAACATGTGCCACGAGTCGTCCGGCACCGCGCTCAAGAAGCAGATCGGCGTCGGCAAGGGCACGGTCTCGCTACACGATTTCGAACTGGCCGACGGCATCTTCATCTTCGGCCAGAACCCGGGCACCAACCATCCGCGCATGCTCGGCGAGCTGCGCGAGGCGGCCAAGCGCGGCGCGAAGATCGTCTCGTTCAACCCGCTGCGCGAGCGCGGCCTTGAGCGTTTCGCCGATCCGCAGGACAAGCTGGAGATGGCGACCAACAGTTCGACGAAGATCTCGTCGGACTATTTCCAGCTCAAGATCGGCGGCGACCTCGCGGCCGTGAAGGGCATGATCAAGCACGTGCTCGAACGCGACATCGAGGTCACCGGCGACGGCGGCGCCTCGCTGCTCGACCATGCCTTCATCGCCGAGCACACCACCGGCTTCGACGCCTTCGTCACCGACGTACTGGCCGAACCGTGGGATGTGATCATCGAGGAGTCCGGACTCGACGAGGCGCAGATCCGCCGCGCCGGCGAACTGTATCTCTCGTGCGAACGCGTCATCGCGTGCTGGGGCATGGGCATCACCCAGCACAAGCATTCGGTGGCGACGATCAACGTGCTGGTGAACCTGCTGCTGCTGCGCGGCAACCTCGGCCGCCCCGGCGCCGGCGCCTGTCCGGTGCGCGGCCACAGCAACGTGCAGGGCGACCGCACGATGATGATTTATGAGAAGCCGCCGGCCGCGTTCCTCGACCGCATCCGCGACGTGTTCGGCTTCGAACCGCCGCGCGAGGACGGCTTCGACACCGTCGGCGCGATCGAGGCGATGATCGACGGCCGCGGCAAGGTGTTCTTCGGCATGGGCGGCAACTTCGCCATCGCCACGCCCGATTCCGACGCCACCGCGCGTGGCCTGCGCCGCTGCGACCTCACGGTGCACGTGACCACCAAGCTCAACCGCAGCCACCTGATCCACGGCCGCGATGCGCTGATCCTGCCGTGCCTGGGGCGGACCGAGATCGACATCCAGGCCGCCGGTCCGCAGGGCGTGACGGTCGAGGATTCGATGAGCATGGTGCACCTGTCGTCTGGCATCAATCCGCCGGCGTCCGACACGCTGCTGTCGGAACCGGCGATCGTCGCGCGCCTCGCGCACGCCACGCTCGGTGCGCGCTCGAAGATCGACTGGCTCGGCGTGATCGAGGACTACGATCGCATCCGCGACCTGATCGCGATGACCTTCGACGACTTCCACGACTTCAACACGCGCGTGCGCGTGCCCGGGGGGTTTCGCCTGTCGAACACCGCGCGCGACCGCAAGTGGGTCAACCCGGCCGGCAAGGCGGTGTTCTTCGCCTGCCCGGTGCCGACCGACAACCCGATCCACCGCGCACGCCGCATGCACGGCACGCAACCGGTGTTCACGCTCGCCACGACGCGCTCGCACGACCAGTACAACACCACGATCTACGGCCTCGACGACCGTTACCGCGGCGTGTTCGGCGAGCGGCGCGTGCTGTTCGCCCATGCCGACGACATCGCCGCGCTCGGCATGCAGGCCGGCGACTGGGTGGACCTGGAGAGCCTGTGCGACGACGGCGTACGCCGCCAGGCACTGCGTTTCATGCTGGTCGAGTACAACATTCCGCGCGGCTGCCTGGCAGCGTATTACCCCGAGACCAACCCGCTGGTGCCGCTGTCGAGCTTCGCCGACGAATCGCGCACGCCGACGTCGAAGTCGGTGCCGGTGATCGTCACGCCGCACGTGGCCGACGTCGGCGCGCACATGCCGCGCCAGCGCGACATCCATGCCGTCGTCCGCTGAGGAAGCCCTGCTGCAGGCGCTGCTCGTGGAACTCGCGGCAGCGCCCGGAGGCATGTCCCTGCCGCGTCTGTGCAAACGCCTCGGCGTGCGCATGAGCGTGCTGCTGCGCACCCTCGCCTATCTCGGCGACGAACGCATCGGCGATGCGCAGGGACCGGGTTGGGTGCGCACGTTCGAGGACGGCGAGCGCACGCTGGCCCAGCTGACGGATGCCGGGCGTGCGGTGGCGGCGTCGTTGCCGGCGGCGCATGGAACAACCCACGCCGCGCAGGACTAGCGTCAGCTGCGCCGCTTCCGTTCGGCATCTCCAGGCTGCCACGGTTCCATGCCTGGCGAAGCGGGAACTTTGCGAATCCATATGGATATCCACGTCATCCCCGCGGCTGCCGACAAACGCATGTCCGGCCAGCATGTCCGACAGCCCGATGGGCCGGTCATCCATGGGACGTGGCATCCGGTTGCTGACGTCCTGGCAAGACCCGCAGTCCATTCGGCCCGCTGCATTGACGCGACCGCCACGGCCGGTTAGCCGCGCCGTTGTCCACATCCGGTGTGGATGCTCTGATGACAAAGATGTGGATAACCGCCACGAGCCGGCCTCCGATGCGGGTCGCGATGGGCTGGTCAATATTTGACCATGGGCAGGAAGATGGACCGGATGCCCACTTGATCCGCGCACCCAGATGTGGATGCGCATCATCGGGGCCGCATCGCCGGTGTCCCATCGGCCCGAGCATCGCGCACGGACACGTCCAGCGTGCGCGCTCGACCCCATCAGGCAATCGCTACGGATCGAGACCGACGCCCTCGAGTGCACCGAAGCCGGTCACCCGATCGAACTCCGTGCTCTGTCTCTGCGCATACATCACTTCGCGCCTGAGCACCTCGCGGACCTGACGCTCCGCCTCCGCGCAATCGGCGGCCAGCGGCAACGCCGCTACCGCGGTCGCCGTGCGATGGGCGGCGGCCTGCGCATGCTCTCGGTGCACGTCCTCGTGTTCCCCGACACGCGTGAGCAGCGTCTGCCAACTTGCCCGAAGCCGCCATGGCGTCCCGGGCGGGGGTGTCCATCGAGGCAGTGTGGTCACGATCTCCAACCGGACGCGTGGATAGCCGATGCGACACCCTGCCGCGTCCGGCACCAGCACATAGAGGGCCCGGATCTCCCATGCGGTGAGCGCCCACGCGCGACCTCCGAAATGCGCCGGTCCCCGCTGCGCCATTTGCGCGGTCAGCTCCGCCGACGTGCGGCCTGCGACTCCGTAGAACTCGACCCGTTCGTCGACTTCGACCGGCACATCCGGCGCCCCAAGCAACCCGATCGCGCCCGCGAAAACGAGTCGTAACCCCATTCGCCGCTTCCTCCCTGAGTGCAACGTCCCGGATCAGAACATGCCACAGCGGCGCGGTCACCAGCCGGACCGACCATCGTGCATCGAGACGGCACTGCCACGGACGTGGGTGCAACCGACGGCATTGCGATGCCAGTCCACGCACTCGCAGGCGGAACATGCGCCGCCTTTACAGCCGACTTCGGGGATCACACGACAAACGATACAACTGCTGTTGCGCTCACGAGCGGAACTGATGCCGCCAGGCATGACAGCGACACCGATCCACTGCGATCCTTGGCAGCCGACGAGACAGCACATCCTGCCCGTGCACTTGCCTCCCGTCAGGACTGCGGATCGAAATGGAAGACGCGCAGTTCCTGATCGCAGCGACAGGCTCGCGCGAGGCGCGCGGCCCAGGCCACCGCTTCCTTGCGCGACGGCAGCTCGAGCACGGTGAAGCCACCGTCGAGCGGAGGCGCCCATGGATAGCCGCCTTCGACGACCGTGCCGTCCGCCGAGACCAGCGCGGGCGGCACGGATTCATCGATGCCGCCGCCGAAGACATAGGCACCCGCGGCCTTCGCTTCTCCGAGCACGGCACGCGAGTCGCGACCGGCCGCGTCCCACTCCGCTTCGGATACGACCATCGCGGCACTCGGAAAGGAGATCAGGTACTTGGCCATGGCGCTCTGTGTCCCGCAGATTGATCCGATATCCGAATCGGTCGGTTCGGAACAGGATTCAGTCCCGCGCGAGCCAGGCGTCCGCGTCGGCGGCGCGTTCCGGTTCGAATCCGCGGATCGTGAGGCCCGGAAACAGCGCACCTTCGAGCTCGCTGATGCGGCGTACCCATGCCGCGTCCGCGACGACCGCGGCCTTGTCGAAGCGCCTGACCACCCGCAGCAGTTCAGGCAACCGCGCCAGCTCCACCGCGATCGCGCCCAGCGTCGGCAGATCGAAGTCGCGAACGCGATACAGCGACACGCCGTGCTCGATGCCCGCCGACTTTTCGACGAACGCGTCGAGCAGCGCTTCCATCTCCGCCCTGTCGAGCTTGCCGCCGATCTCGAGATCCAGGCGGTTCGGCGCCACGCGCACCATGGTGAACATCGTCGATCTCCGATCATGGATTGGCCGGCAGGTTACGCTCTTGCACGTAAATGCCCGGCGAAATCGCATGTCGAGGGAATTCGCGCGGGAGACGTGGCGGAGTCGTCCACGGTTCCAACCATCGGGAAGCGGCCCCTCAGTCTCTCAGGCGACACTCTCCACCAAAGAAGACATGGACCAATGGCACCGGTTTGAACGCATGTTCAGACCTGCGAAGTCCCACCGGCCATCCATGCCATTCTTTCGCACGCCGGCATGTCCGCGCCGCTACCGCCCCCAGGCCAATTCGAACCTTCGCGTCATCCGCTCGCCCGGCGCCAGCCGCGGCGATGCGAGATTGAACGCATCCGGCGGACCGCTCTGCGGTTCGATGCAGGTGGAATGCGATGTCTCGTCGAAGACGACCCAGTGGTCGCAGTCCGAACTCAGGACCAGGCGCTGACCATCGCGGTGGACGACGGCGTCCGATGCGCCGACGAAACAGTCGTCCCAGGGCGGTGGTGGTGGCGCGGCGAGCGGCAGGGTCGCGAGGCCGTCGGCATCGCGCGGGTAGACGCGGGTCGGCGCGAATTCGATGCGGTCCGGCTTGCGGAACCACGGATGCCAGCCGATGACGGCCGGCATCGCCTGGTCCTGTGCGTCGAGGCTCAGGGTCAGGCGCAGGTGCCGCGGCGTGACGCGGATCGTCTGGCGGGCGATGCCGCCGAACGGCCAGCGCGCGTCGCGCGGGAGTTGCAGCGACAGGACGATGCAGTCGGCGGTGTGCAGTTCGACCGTCCACGGCATCGCGAAACCGACGCCGTGGATCGCGTGCGCACCGAGATTCGTCGCCAGCTGGTGGTCGTGGCCGTCGAAGCGGAAACGACCATTCCGCACGCGGCCGGCCCAAGGCACCATCGGATAGCAGCCCCAGGCGATCGTCGCGGAATGACCGTCGTCCGGTCCGATCAGCTGCGGGATGCCGGCCTGGACGATCTGCGCGATGCGGCCACCCGCTTCCGGCGCGACGCCGACCGCCAGCGCGCCGCATTCGATGTGCAGCAGCGGTCCCGGCGCGAGCGGCGCCTGTGCCCCGCCCGGCCCGTCATCCGCCATAGGGATCGATCGTGCGGATGCGCCCCTGTGCGTCGTGGTGCAACTCGGTCACCTTGACCGTGCGCAGATGGGTCACGCCGCCCGACATCAGCGCATCGTGGTAGTACAGCCACCAGCGGCCGTCGAACTCGACGATGGAGTGATGCGTGGTCCAGCCGACTACCGGCTTGAGGATCACGCCCTGGTAGGTGAACGGGCCGTACGGGCTGTCGCCGACCGCATAACACAGCAGATGCGTGTTACCGGTCGAATAGGAGAAGTAATAACGGCCATCGTGATAGTGCACCCACGGGCCTTCGAAGAAGCGGCGCGTGTCGTCGTCGGCGCGCAGCGGTGCGCCGTGTTCGTCGAGGATCACGACCTCGCGGGTCGGCTCGGCGAGTTCGAGCATGTCGTCGCGCAGCCGGCCGACGCGCGCGCCCAGTGCCGGCGCGTCGCCGACGGGTTCGTCGTGCGCGGGATCGAAGGCGTTGTCGCGGTACTTCTGCAGCTGGCCGCCCCAGATGCCACCGAAATAGAGGTAGTGCGCGCCGTCGACGTCGGCGTAGACCGCGGGATCGATCGAATACGCGCCATCGATGGGTTCGGGCTGCGCCGCGAACGGTCCTTCCGGCTGGTCGCCGACCGCGACGCCGATCCGGAACACGCCGTCGGCGCGCTTGGCCGGGAAATAGAAGTAGTAGCGGCCGTCGCGATACGCGGCATCGGGCGCCCACATCTGGCGATCGGCCCACGGCACGTCGCGCACGTGCAGCGCGAGCCCGCAGTCGACGGCCTCGCCCTCGGGCGAGTCCATGCGCAGCACGTGGTAGTCCTGCATGCCGAAGTGGCCGCCCTCGTCGTCGAACGGCGCGCCGCCGTCGATGTCGTGCGAGGGATAGATGTAGACCTTTCCGTCGAACACGTGCGCCGAGGGATCGGCGGTGTACATGTGCGTGACCAGCGGCCGCGAGATCTCGGTCGCGGTCAGGCGTTCGAGTTCGGCGGACAGCGCCTCGTCGCCGGCTGCTTCCGCCATCGGCGGCGTCGGACGGGCGCTCACGACACCGCTCCGGCGTGCAGGCGGCGCTCGGCCAGTTCGCGCTCCAGACGCGATTCCATGGCCTTGTCGATCCGGTAGAAGAACAGCAGGCCCACCGCCAGCAGGAACGGGATCGAGCAGTACACGCTGATCGCCAGGCGGATGCCGTCGATGACCGCCGGCGACTGCGCGCCACCGCCGGCCTCGTAGCCGTAGCGCGCGAGGATTCCGGCGACCAGCGCGCCACCGACGCTCAGGCCGACCTTCAGCCCGCACAGCATCGCGGAGAAGATGATCGCGGTCGCCCGCCGGTGGTTCTTCCATTCCGACCAGTCGGCGACGTCGGCGATCATCGCCCACAGCAGCGGGATGGTGATGCCGTAGAAGAAGCCGTGCAGGATCTGCGAACCGAACACCAGCCAGATCGCGTCCGGCGGATACAGCCAGAACGCCAGCACGAACAGCGTCGAGACGAACAGCGCGCCGCCGAACACGTCGCGCTTGCCGAAGCGGTCGGCGAGCGGCCGCGACAGGCCGATGCCGAGGATCATGAAGAGGATGCCGCCGGCATTGAACAGGCTGAAGGCCGACGTCGGCGCGTCCTCGGGCCACTGGAAGCCGACCAGCCCGGCGCCGGTCAGCATGGCGTTGAGGCCGGCGATGAAGCCGTTGAAGCCGGTGTCCTGCAGGAACGTCGCCAGTGCGCCGGCGTCGAGGTAGTACTGGAAGTAGTAGATCGTCATGCCGCCCTTCAGCGCCAAGGTGACGAACACCAGTACCGTCAGCGCCAGCATGATCAGCCAGGGCCGGTTGCGCGCGAGGTCCGACAGGTCCTGCAGCACGCCCGACGACTGCGCGTGCGCGGGCACGATGCGCTCGCGCGTGGTGAGGAAGGTGATCAGGAAGAACACCGTGCCGACGACGGCGAAGATCGTCATCACCTGCTCGAAGCCGCGCACCCGGTCGCCGTCGCCGAGGATCAGCACCATCGGCAGCAGCAGCACCTGGATCACGAACTGCGCGATCATCACCGCGACGAAGCGGTACGACGACAGGCTGTTGCGCTGGGCCATGTTGCCGGTCAGCACGCCGCTGAGCGCCGAGTACGGCAGGTTGTTGGCGCTGTAGACCAGCACCAGCAGCGTGTAGGTGACCAGTGCGTAGATCACCTTGCCGCGCTCGCCGAGATCCGGCGTGCTGAAGGCCAGCAAGGAGAGCACGCCGAACGGCACCGCGGTCCACAGGATCCACGGCCGGAACTTGCCCCAGCGGGTACGCGTGCGGTCGGCAAGGATGCCGATCACCGGCGTGAACACGAACGCGCCGAGCAGGCCGACGACGAAGATGACCGTCGCCGCGGTCGCCGCCGGCAGCGCGTAGACGTCGGTGTAGAAGAACGCCAGATACGTGATCAGCGTCTGGAAGATCAGATTCGCGGCGAGATCGCCGAGGCTGTAGCCCAGCTTCTCGCGGACGGACAGCACTTCGGTCGATCGGGATTGGGGGACGGCATTCATTGCGGAAGGGCACCCGTGGGAGGGCAGCGGCCGCAGGTGCGGACGCGGCGGAACGCGCATGGCGATCGACGGGCAGGCGTTCCCGTCCACGCCTGTCTGGCGTGGACGGGGCCGGATGCGTCGTCGGGACGCCGGTGGGAAAAGTGCGGCCCACCCCGGTGTCGGAGCACCGGGACAGACCGCAGGGAGACGACTACATCTGCAGCGTGGATCAGAACGTGCCCCGGATACCGATGGAATACGTACGGCCCGGATCGTACAGATCGTTGACGGCGTTGGAATGCCAGAAGTTGGAACGCCGTTCTTCGCCGGTGATGTTGAGGATGTTGAACGTGATCTGCGGCTTCGACGGCAGGTTCGCCAGGGTGTAGCCGGCCGACAGGTCCAGCTGCCCGCGATCGGTGCCGAAGATCTGCGCCTGCGGGATGCCCTGCTGGTTGGGACCCGTACCGACCGCGCCTTCCGCCCAGCTGTAGGACAGACGCAGCGAGGCCACGTCGTTCTCCCAGTAGGCCGTGGCGTTCCACAGCGACGGTGCGACGCCGTAGACGTTGCCGGCCAGTGCGTTGGCGTCGCGGCCGACGGTGGAGATGTCGAGCTTGGTGTAGTTGGCCATGAAGCCCAGGCCCTCGAACACGAAGCCGAGCGGCTGCACCCAGATCGCTTCCCAGCCGCGCACGTTGAGCGCGGCATCGGCATTGACCTGCTGGTTGACGTTGACCGTCGCCACACCCGGACCGCCGCGGTTGTTGATCGCCTGCTGCTGGGTATCGGTGAGGTCCTCGAACGGGATGCCCAGATCCAGGAACGGACGCGTGGTGACGCCCTGGAACGTGTAGCCCTCGACGCGCTTGTTGAACAGCGTCAGCCCGACGAAGCCCTCGTTGCCGGTGTACCACTCGCCGCCGAGGTCGAAGTTGGTCGAGATGTACGGCGTGAGGTCCGGATTGCCCTGGGTGGCGACCTGGGCCGACTGGTCGGTGAACGTCGTCGCCGGCAGCATCGAGCTCGGGTTGGGCCGGGTCAGCGTGCGCGAGCCGGACATGCGCAGGACCACGCGGTCGGCCACGTCCCAGGCAGCGCTGAAGGACGGCAGCCATTCGCTGTAGTCGCCGCTCAGCGTCTGGTACTGGCGCACGCCGCCGATCGTCACCGGGCCGGCGATGTCCTGGTCGGTGCTGACCCAGCGCACGCCCGCGTTGAAGCGCAGGTTGCGGTTCCAGATCTCGCTCTCGCCGTTGAACTCGATGTAGGCGGCGGTGGTGTCCTCGGAGAAACCGCCGGTCGCGCCACCGGTGTTCGGGCCGCCGGATTCCGGCGCCGAGTCACGCAGGCGCGCGTAGTCGGTGGCCGCCTTGAAACGGTCGCCGTCGACGGTGATGAAGCCGTAGGGCCCCGGCATCAGGTAGCCCGGCAGCGCCGAGTTCGGAATCGCGGCCGTCGGACCACCGTCACAGGCCGGCCGTGGATCGGGCACGCTGCCGTCGGGATTCAGGCCGCGGCAGACGATGTCTTCCCACGCGCCGCTGTTGTCGAAGCCGCGGATGGTGCGCGAGTTGCGGTCCCAGGCGACGCCGACGCGGACGTTGCGACGGTCCTCGCCGAACTGCAGGTCGGCGCGCACGCCGCGGGTCTCGGTCACGCGCTTCTCGTTCTGCACGTTGACGCGACCGCCGCCGGCCCAGGTCCAGCCGAGGTTGGGATCGTTGAGATCGAGATCGGTGGTCCAGCTCGGGATGTTGCCGTCGTTGGTGTACTGCAGCGTGGTGAACGGCGAGTTGACCAGGATCGTCGGCGATTCGCGGCGCATCCAGCTGCGGCTGATGGTGGCCTCGACGTCGAGCTTGACGTCGTCGGTGAACCAGAACGTGCCGCCCGGGCTCAGGTGCCAGTACTGCACCTCTTCCCGGTACGGCCGGTACTCGAGGAAGAACTGCGCATTGGTGAACGTGGCGCTGGTGACGACGTTGTTCGCGTCGAGCTGCATGTCGATCGGAATGATCGCGCCGTTGCGCCCGATCAGGTTCATGTCGATGCGTTCGTTGGTGCGTTCGGCGGTCGTGTACAGCGCGTCGAGCCACAGGTTCAGGCGATCGTTCGGACGCAGTTCCAGCGACGCGAGCACCGCGTCGCGGTCGCGGTCGCCGGACATGTGCACCGGGCGGCCGAGACGCGGGATCAGCGCCTCGCCGATCTGCGCCGTGGTCAGGCCCGGATTGTTCGCGAGCAGCCATGCGGCGTCGATCGGCTGGCCCGGGGTCAGGCCCGCGGCGATCGTCGACGGATTGTTCGGCACCAAATCGGGGATGCGCCAGCCGTTGCCGCCCGTCACGTTGCACGGCTGGCCCAGCGCCGGGAATCCGGCAGGATCGCCGCCGTTGCCGCACTGCGCATTGGTCAGATTGGGATTGGTCCAGCCGATGGTCTCGTAGCCCTCGACGCCGATCTTGCCGCGCGTCGAGGTCACGCCGACCAGCGCGCCGAACGTGCCCTCGTCGTTGGTCCAGCTGAAGATCGACGAGCCGCGCGGGCTCACCTTCTCGCTGATGTCGTTGTAGTCGGCCTGCAGCTGGTAGGACACGTGCGTGCCCGGGCGGTCGAACGGACGCGCGCTGCGCATGTCGACCACGCCGGCGGCGCCGCCCTCGGGCAGGCTGGCCTGCGGCGACTTGTACACCGTGACCTGGCTGAAGAACTCGGTCGGGAAGATGTTGAGATCGACCTCGCGGTTCTGGTTGGTCGCATCCAGGCCGATCGATGCGGTCGCGACCGAGGCGCCGTTGATCAGCGTCTTGGTGAAGCTGCTGCCGAGGCCGCGGATCGCGATGTTGAGACCTTCGCCGTTGACGTCGCGGTTCAACTGGATGCCCGGGATGCGGGTCAGCGACTCGGCGATGTTGGTATCGGGGAACTTGCCGAGATCCTCGGCGAAGATCGAGTCGGTGAAGCCGGTCGAATCGCGCTTGGCTTCGGTGGCGAACTGCAGGCTCTGGCGATAACCGGTGACCGATATCGTATCAAGCTGGGTGACCGACGCCGGCGGTGTGGCCTGCGGCGATGTCGATTGCGTCTGTGGCTGTTGCTGCGGCTGCGGTGCCGGCTGCGGCTGCGGACTCTGGGCCAGCGCGGATGCGCTCGCCATGCCCAGCAGAGCCAGACTCAAGGCCCGCGACAACGCCGTTCTCGTGACTTGGATTTGCACCGTACTCCCCTCCCGTTTCTGGTGACGTACTGTCCGGCTGCGAAGGCGCGCCGGCAGTGTGGATTCATTGCGTCGATAACCCCGACGTCGCAGGCCGGCTGACGGCCGGACATGACGTGTTTTTTACGGTAGCGCTATCATTCCGGCCGCGCACGCTGCGGAGCAACATGACTGGAACGGCGTCGCTGGAATCGGCTTTTCCCTGCGCATAACCGCCGAATACGGCCCGGCATCGCCCTTTGATCCGCGCGGATTGATGCGCTGCAAAACGCACTTTCCGCCACCCTGTGATAGTGATAGCGCTATCACGTATCAGGGCGCGGCGCGCGCCGGGGGACACCGATGGTGGCGACACGGGATCGTTCTTGCACTGCGTGGGCCGGCCGGCCGTGAGCAGGCCCGCCGACGTCGTGGGCAACCCACCGATCGCACCCGCCGGAAGGGTCAGCCGCTACCGCTGGGTCATCTGCGCCCTGCTGTTCTTCGCGACCACGATCAACTACGTCGACCGCGCGGTGCTCGGCGTGCTCGCGCCCACGCTGGTGGCCGAATTCGGCTGGAGCGAACAGGATTACGGCGTCATCAGCGCCTCGTTCACCCTCGCCTACGCGATCGGCTTCCTGTTCGCCGGCTGGTTCATCGACCGCGTCGGCACGCGCGTGGGCTACAGCGTCTATCTCACGATCTGGTCGTTCGCGGCGGCCGCGCATGCACTGGCGAAATCGGTCGCCGGCTTCAGCATCGCGCGCTTCGTGCTCGGATTCGGCGAGTCGGGCAACTTCCCGGCCGCGGTCAAGACCGTCGCCGAGTGGTTTCCCAAGCGCGAGCGCGCGTTCGCCACCGGCATCTTCAACGCCGGCTCCAACATCGGCGCGATCGTCGCGCCCTTGCTGGTGCCGTGGCTGGCGCTGACCTGGGGCTGGCGCACCGCGTTCGTCGTCACCGGCCTCGCGGGCCTGGTGTGGCTCGCGTTCTGGCTTCCGGTCTATCGTCGCCCGGCCGAACATCCCAAGGTGTCCGAAGCGGAACTGGCGCTGATCGAGAGCGACCCCCCCGACCCGCCGGTCCGCGCCTCGTGGCTGCAGCTGCTGCGCTTCCGCCAGACCTGGGCATTCACCGCCGGCAAGTTCCTCAGCGATTCGGTCTGGTGGTTCTACCTGTTCTGGTTTCCGATGTTCATGGCCGACCGCTTCGGCGTGGACCTGCGCACGATCGGCCTGCCGATGGTCACCGTGTTCCTGCTGGCCGACGTCGGCTCGGTGGGCGGCGGCTGGTTCAGTTCGTTCCTGATGCAACGCGGATGGAGCGTCAACGCCGCGCGCAAGACCACGATGCTGATCTGCGCGCTGTGCATCCTGCCGGTGGTGTTCGCGCCGCACGTGGAAGGCCAGTGGGTCGCGGTGTGGCTGATCGGCCTGGCCGCGGCCGCGCACCAGGGCTTCTCCGCCAACCTGTTCACCCTGACTTCGGACATGTTTCCGCGCGCCGCGGTCGCGTCGGTCGTCGGCATCGGCGGCTTCGCCGGTGCGATGGGCGGCTTCTTCATGAATCTGGGCGCCGGCTGGCTGCGCCAGAGCACCGGCAGCTACGCGGCGATGTTCATCATGGCCGGCGGCGCATATCTCGCCGCACTGCTGGTGATCCACGTGCTGGCGCCGCGACTGGAGCCGGCGCGGCTGGACATCCGCCCGCCGCCACTGGCCTGATCACTCCGGGTCCGGCCCGGTCACCACCACCCGAACGCGCGATGCCGTCTCCGCCCGGCCCGGCATCCCGCACCTACCGCCACGGAGGCATGCCGCCATGCGCGCACACCGACATACCCCCCTTGCGATGCTGATCGCCCTTCCCGTCCTGCTGGCCGCCTGCGGCGTGCAGCAGGGCCCGCCGGCCACCGGGCCGTCGGCCGAATCCGCGACGCCGTCGTCGAACGCGATCGCGGCCGGCCAGCCCAAGTTCCTGGGCAGCGCACATTCGCCGCTGCAGGGCCAGGACTTCCTCCAGTACTGGAACAAGGTCACGCCGGAAAACGCCGGCAAATGGGGCGAGGTCGAGGAACAGCGCGATCTGATGGTCTGGGACCGGCTCGATACCGCCTACCGGCTGGCGAAGGACAACGGCCTGCCGTTCCAGATGCACGTCATGGTCTGGGGCAACCAGCAGCCCGAGTGGATCCGCTCGCTGCCGCCGGACGAACAGCGCGCCGAGATCGAGGAATGGTTCGCGGCGGTCGCCGAACGCTATCCGGACATCGACATCGTCGAGGTCGTCAACGAGCCGCTGCACGATCCACCGACGCAGGACGACGAGGACGGCGGCAACTACGCCGAGGCGCTCGGCGGTGCGGGCGAGAGCGGCTGGGACTGGGTGCTGGAATCGTTCCGGCTGGCCCGCACGTATTTCCCGCGCGCCAAGCTGATGCTCAACGACTACAGCATCACCAACACGCCGGCCGACGCGACGCGTTACCACGCGATCATCCAGCTGCTGCAGGCCGACCGCCTGGTCGACGTGATCGGCGTGCAGGGCCACGCGTTCTCGACCACGACCGAAACCCCGATGTCGGTGCATCGCGAGAGCTTGGACCTGCTGGCCTCGACCGGACTGCCGATCCACGTGACCGAGCTCGACATCGACGGCCCCACCGACGAACAGCAGCTGGCCGACATGCAGCGGATCTTCCCGGTGTTCTGGGAACATCCGGGCGTGGAAGGCATCACGCTGTGGGGCTTCCGCCCCGGTGTCTGGCGCACCGAGCAGCGCGCCTACCTGATCGATCGCGAAGGCCGGGAGCGTCCGGCGCTGCAGTGGCTGCGCGAATACGTGCGCGGCGAGGCGGCGCAATGATGTCTTCCGTAGGAGCGGCCTTGGCCGCGATGAAGCGTTTCCGGCAAGGCCCGGTCGCGCGCAAGCGCGCTCCTACAGGGGTGCTGTTCCTCGTCGCGCTGTTCTGTGCCCTGCCCCTGCACGCACGCGACTGCACGCAACCGGCCACTGTTTGCGAACACGCCGTCCCCGGCGCGCTTCCACTGATCGAGTCCGGCCGTCCGACCGCCGTGCTCGTCGACGACGCCGACTTCCCAGGCGTCTCGCGCGCCGCCGACGACCTGCGCGCCGATCTCGCCGCGGTCGCCGGCGCGGAAGCGGATGCGACGACGCCGCGCATCGCGATCATCGCTGGCACGCTCGGCCGCAGTGCGCGCATCGACCGCATCGTCCGCGAACACGACATCGACACCAACGACGTCGCAGGGCGCTGGGAAGGCTATCTGCTTCAGGTCGTCGAGCGTCCCGAACCCGGCATCGACCGCGCGCTCGTGGTCGCCGGCGCCGACCGCCGCGGCACGATCTTCGGTCTCTACGAACTCTCGCGCCGCATCGGCGTCTCGCCATGGACCTGGTGGGCCGACGTGCCGCCGCCGCGCCACGCGGCACTGCACATCGCGCCGGGCCGCTTCGTCGACGCGCCCGCGGTGCGCTATCGCGGCATCTTCATCAACGACGAGGATCCCGCGCTCGGCGGCTGGATGCGCGAGACCTACGGCGGCCCGAACCACCAGTTCTACGAGCGCGTGTTCCAGCTGATCCTGCGCCACAAGGGCAACTACCTGTGGCCGGCGATGTGGGGCCGCGCGTTCTACGACGACGACCCGAAGAACGCCGAACTCGCCGACGCGATGGGTGTCGTGATCGGCACCAGCCACCACGAGCCGATGGCGCGCGCGCACGTCGAGTGGTCGCGCCACGGCGAGGGCCCGTGGGACTACGCGAAGAACCGCGAGCGGCTGCAGGCGTTCTGGCGCGAGGGCATCGAACGGCTCGAAGGCCGCGAAGCCGTGATCACGCTCGGCATGCGCGGCGACGGCGACGAGCCGATGAGCGAGGACACCGCGACGACGCTGCTCGAAGGCATCGTCGCCGACCAGCGGCGCATCCTCGCCGGGGTCACCGGCCGGCCGGCCGAGGCCACGCCGCAGGTGTGGGCGCTGTACAAGGAAGTGCAGGATTACTTCGACGCCGGCATGGACGTGCCCGACGACGCGACGCTGCTGTTCGCCGACGACAACTGGGGCAACATCCGCCGCCTGCCGAAGCCCGGCGAGACGCGCGGCGGCGGCTACGGTGTCTACTACCACTTCGACTACGTCGGCGGTCCGCGCAACTACAAGTGGATCAACACCACGCAGATCGAGCGCGTCTGGGAGCAGATGCGGTTGGCCTACGCGCATGGCGTCGACCGGCTGTGGGTCGTGAACGTCGGCGACATCAAGCCGATGGAGCTGCCGATCAGCTTCTTCCTCGACCAGGCCTGGAATCCCGACGGCATGACGCTCGAGGCCGTCGCCCGCTATCCAGCCGCGTGGGCGGCGGCGCAGTTCGGCGATGCGCATGCCGCGGACATCGGCGACATCGTCACGCGCTACACGCAGTACAACGCGCGCCGCAAGCCGGAGCTGCTGTCACCCGATACCTACAGCCTGGTGGACTACGACGAGGCCGACCGCGTACTGGCCGACTGGGACGCGCTGACCGAACGCACGCAGCGCATCGGCGCGGCGCTGGGCGCGACGTACCGCGACGCGTACTACCAGCTGGTCGAGTATCCGGTGCTGGCCAGCGCCAACCTCGCGCATCTGTACGTCGCCGTCGCGCGCAACCGCCTGTACGCCGACCAGGGCCGCGCGTCCGCGAACGCCTGGGCCGACGAGGCCGAACGCCGCTTTGCGCGCGACGCGGAACTGGCGCGCGTCTACGAACAGGACATCGCCGGCGGCAAGTGGGTGCACATGATGTCGCAGCCGCGCATCGGCTACACGCACTGGCAGCAGCCGGACCGCAACGCAATGCCCCCACTGGCGCGCGTCGACGTGCGCGAACGCGGCACGATGGGCATCGCGGTCGACGGCGATGCGCGCGGCTGGCCGGTGCCGACTAAAGCCGCGCGCGTGCCTGCACTCGATCCGTTCGGCGCGCGCACGCGTGGGCTGACCGTCTTCAACCGCGGCACCGCGCCGTTCCGCTACACCGCGACGGCGTCGCAGCCGTGGCTGCGCGCGGTGCCGGATGCGGCCGAGGTCGCCGGTGAACAGCCGGTGCGCATCGAGATCGACTGGGACGCGGTGCCCGAAGGCGAGTCCGTCGCGGAGATCGACCTGCTCGGCAGCGACCGCACCGAAGTGCGCGTCGTCGTGCCGGTGTCGAATCCGCCAGGCCGCGTACGGGTTGCCGGCTTCGTCGAAAGCGACGGCCACGTCGTCATCGAGGCCGCGCACCACGCGCGTGCGGTCGCACCGGATGGCCTCGCCTGGGAGACGATTCCGAACCTCGGCCGCACGCTGTCGGCCGTGACCACCGTGCCGGAGAGCGCCGCGCCGAGCGCGCCGGATGCCGGCGGCGCCTGGCTCGAGTATCCGGTGCACCTGCACGCCGCCGGCGAGGTCGAGGTGCGCGTCGTGCTGTCGCCGACGCTCGACTACCAGCACCGCGGCGGTCTGCGTTACGCGGTCTCGTTCGACGACGCGCCGCCGCAGACGGTCACGATGCATCTCGATCCCACGCCGGGCCATCCGCAGTTCCGCGCCTGGGAACGCGGAGTCGCCGACAGCGTGCATGTCGCGACGTCGCGGCACCACGTCGAAGCCGGTGCGCGGACGCTGAAGCTGTGGCGGGTCGATCCGGGCGTGGTGATCCAGCGCATCGAGATCGTTCGCGATGGGCTGCGACCGAGCTATCTGGGGCCGCCGGAGAGTGTGCGGCGGTGACTTCTTCGCCGCTCTCGCACCTCTCTCTACCGTCATTCCCGCGGAGGCGGGGTTTTCAACAGCCGCATGGCTGGTCATCCATGGACTTTGCTCTTAGCTTCCGTCTCGAAAAGCAGACGTCCTTGGATTCCCGCCTACGCGGGAATGACGGCTTAAATAATTGCGCGGGTGCCGTGACCGGCCATCCGCACCCACTGCCAAGAACGCCATGACTATCACCACCCTCCCCCTCACCCTCCACGAAGACCGCCTGTTTCCGCCGGACCCGACGCAGCGTGCAATCGCGCGCCGTCTCCACACTGAGATCGCGCACCTGCCGATCATCAGCCCGCACGGCCACACCGACCCGGCCTGGTTCGCGACCGACGCGCCGTTCCCCGACGCGGCCGAGCTGCTGCTGGTGCCCGACCACTACGTCTTCCGCATGCTCTACAGCCAGGGCGTCGACCTCGACGCGCTCGGCATCCCGCGCGCCGACGGCTCGCGCGCCGCAGTCGATCCGCGCGAGGCCTGGCGGATCCTCGCCGAGCGTTTCCACCTGTTCCGCGGCACGCCATCGTCGATGTGGCTCAACCACGTCTTCCATGACGTGTTCGGACTGCGCGTACGGCTGTCGGCCGCGAACTCCGATCTCTACTACGACACCATCACCGACGCGCTCGCCACGCCTCAGTTCCGCCCGCGCGCGCTGTTCGAGCGCTTCGGCATCGAGGTCATCGCGACCACCGAATCGCCGCTCGATCCACTGACCCACCACGCTGCGATCCAGGACAGCGGCTGGGCCGGACGCGTCGTCACCGCCTACCGTCCCGATGCGGTCATCGATCCCGAGCACGAACAGTTTCCCGACGCGATGCGCCGGTTCGGCGAACTGACCGGCGAGGACGTGCACGACTGGAGCGGCTACCTGCGCGCGCACCGCCAGCGCCGCGCGTTCTTCGCCGCGCACGGCGCGACCTCGACCGATCACGGCCATCCGAGCTGCGCCACCGCCAACCTGTCCGACACCGAAGCGCGGCGGCTGTTCGACACCGTCGTCCGCGGTGCCGCGACGCCCGCCGAGGCCGAGCTGTTCCGCGCGCAGATGCTGACCGAGATGGCGAAGATGAGCCTCGACGACGGCCTGGTCATGCAGATCCACCCGGGCTGCTTCCGCAACCACAACCAGGGCCTGTTCGAGCGCTACGGCCGCGACAAGGGCGCCGACATCCCGCTGCGCACCGAGTACGTACGCGCGCTCAAGCCGCTGCTCGACGTCGCCGGCAATGCGCCCGGCTTCAAGCTGATCCTGTTCACGCTCGACGAAAGCACCTACGCGCGGGAACTCGCGCCGCTGGCCGGGCACTATCCCTGCCTGTTCCTCGGCCCGGCCTGGTGGTTCCACGACGCGCCCGAGGGCATGTGGCGCTTCCGCGAACAGACACTGGCCAGCGGCGGCTTCTACAACACCGTCGGCTTCAACGACGACACGCGCGCGTTCCTGTCGATCCCGGCACGCCACGACGTCGCGCGCCGGGTGGACTGCGCGTTCCTGGCCAAGCTCGTCGCCGAGCATCGCCTCGACGAGGACGAAGCCATCGAGGTCGCGATCGACCTCGCCTACCGCCTGCCGAAGCAGGCCTACCGCCTGTGACCGTTCCTGTGGGCGCGCTCGCGCGCGCGATGGGGCGTCACCGGTAATGCGCGTCGCGCGCGAGCGCGCGCCTGCACGGGCAAGGAGGAATTCCGCATGAGAGACACGTTCCGTCTTCTGTCGATCGGCCTGATCGCCGCGATCGGTCTTGCCGGCCCCTGGTCACCGGCACACGCGTCGGAGCCACGCGACGTCGCAGCATCGGACGCCCGCCCCGCCCCCAGCCTCAAGGCCGCCTACGCCGACGCCTTCCGCATCGGCACCGCGGTCGACGACGACATCGCGTCCGGCCGCGATGCGCGCTCGCAGGCGCTGGTGCCGCTGCACTTCGATTCGGTCACCGCCGAGAACGTGATGAAGGCCGAGGTGCTGCATCCCGAGCCCGGCACCTGGGATTTCGCAGCGGCCGACGCCTTCGTCGCATTCGGCGAACGTCACGACCTGTTCCTCGTCGGCCACACGCTGGTCTGGCACAACCAGACGCCCGACTGGTTCTTCCGCGACGAGGCCGGCGCCGCGTTGCCGCCGGACGCGATGCTCGAGCGCATGCGCGACTACATCGCCACCGTCGCCGGCCGCTACACCGGCCGTGTGCAGGCCTGGGACGTCGTCAACGAGATCGTCGGAGAAGACGGCGAGTACCGCGACACCGTGTGGACGCGCGCGCTCGGCGACGGAGACACCGTCGTGCGCGAGGCGTTCGCCGCGGCCGCGCGCGCCGCGCCCGACGCCGAGCTCTACTACAACGACTTCAACACCTGGCGCCCGGCCAAGCGCGACGGCATCGTGCGCATGGTGAAGATGCTGCAGGACGCCGGCGTGCGCATCGACGGCATCGGCATGCAGGGCCACTGGGGCCTCAACTACCCGCCGATCGAGGAGATCGAGGCTTCGATCGACGCCTACGCCGCGCTCGGCGTCAAGGTGATGATCACCGAGCTCGACGTCGACGTGCTGCCGCTGACGCGGGAGGGCCAGATCATCGGCACCGGCATGAGCCATCCGCAGTTCCAGCTCGAGGAATTCAAGCGGTATCTCGACCCGTATCGCGACGGCCTGCCGGCCGGGGTCGAACGCCAGCTGGCCGATCGCTATGCCGAACTGTTCGCGCTGTTCCACCGCAAGCGCGACGTCATCGACCGCGTCGCCGTCTGGGGCGTGCACGACGGCATGTCGTGGAAGAACGACTATCCAGTTCCGAACCGCACCAACTATCCCCTGCTGTTCGACCGCGAGCGGAAGCCGAAACCCGCGCTCGATGCAGTGCTCGCGGTGCCGGCCGCAGCATCGCGCTGAAGTCGCACGCGCGAAGGAGGAAGAAGTTGCACGAAGCCGTTCTTTTCCGATCTGCGGGAGCTTGTACCCTCGAGATTAGAAGCTTGCCGGAAAGTGGACAGGGCAGTCTCCAGGCATCGCACCCGAGAGTTTCGTCGCGCGGGTGCGGTGCAGATGGCGGGTTGCGGATTCGCCGATCATTGCGATTACGTCAACAGGGCTTTCGAACCTCCGAGTCATTGCTCCGGCGTGAAACAGACACCGCAGCATCCAATTTTCAAACGCCCAGAAGTGACAGGACCCCGGGGCCCTGTCAGGCCACTGCTCGGGTGTACCTCAGGGTCAGGCGAAGCATGTCAAGGAGTTGGACGCCTCCCTCGAATAATGGTGCAGGGTAATGATTGACGAAGAAGTCGCGGTCGATGGCTGTGACTCGAAATCCATGCTTCTGGTAGAAGGCGAGTTGATAGCCGAATGTGCCAGTACCGACTTCCATCCGGCTTGCGCCAGATTTTCGGAAGAAATCAATGGTCCACTTCAGTAGCGTTGTTCCGTAGCCGGATTTCTGATGGGCCGGGTGAATGGCGATGCTCATCAACTCATGTGCGCCTCCACCAAGCGGCTGGACCACGCATGCACCCACAGCAACTCCGCCATTTGAAGCGACGAAGCATCTTGAACCTGAAAGATAGGAACGAACCTTGGCTTCCGACGGGTCAGCGAGAAGCAGCAGCTCCATCGGGACGTCCGTCGCCAGAACTTCCTGGATCACAAGCAACATGATTCGCTCTGTTTCCTAGCGCTGAAAAAATTCAGGCCGAGATGGGCCCGGCTTCGATGAGCCATCAGACCTCGTCTTCGGGCAGCAGCTCCGGATTCCACAACACCTCCCAAAGATGACTGTCCAAGTCCTGAAAATAGCCTGCATAGCCGCCCCAGAAGGTTTCATGCGCATGCTTGACGATCTTGGCCCCGGCCGCTTCCGCCTGCGTCATGACGGCATCGACCTCCGCTTTGGACGAAACGTTGTGGCCGAGCGTCAAATCAGTGGTGCTCGGGCGATCCAGCGGCAGACCGGTGTCGTGGGAAATGCTCTTGCGGGGCCAGATTGCCAGCTTCAGTCCCTGTTGGAGGTCGAAGAATGCAACAGCGCCATGCTCGAACTCCTCGCCGACGATACCGTCTGTCCCGAGACCGAGACCATCACGGTAGAACGAAAGTGCGCGATCGAGATCATCCACGCCGAGAGTAATGACTGTGATCCGAGCTTTCATGTGTGTCTCCTTGAGGCCTGACATCTCAAGTGATCCGATCTGCATGGCGAAGTTGGCAACATGGCAAAAATTCACCTGCCGTGTTGCCTATGCAATAAGCAAGCTCGGCTTGTATGAGCGGACCGGAAAATCGCTCGATGAACCGACTCCTGCAGAGTTCCCGTTACCGATGAGTCGATTTCAGCTGCCGGGACACCCTGACACCGGGTCGGGCCCCCGCGTGTCCAGCAATTCGCGGCACAGGCGGCCCGGCGCACTGCGTCGAATTGTCCTTTCTCATACAAGCCACAGGCCGGCGTATGAAAGGACGACACCAATACAGCGCGACGTGTGATTCCTCACCTGAAATGAAATCGCGAACAAGCATGCTCTGGTGACTGATCATTCAAGCCGGTTCCATTTCGCGGGCCAGGCTACGGGCAATGTGGTCCATGGATGATTTGGCCCAGCGCATGAAGTCGCGCTCGCCGAGATCGCGCAAGGGACCATCCAGCCACAACATGGCCGCGCCATGTGCGCCCGCCCAGGCCAGACGTGTGGCCCTTTCCACGTTCGCATCGGTAGTGTCGTCCGAAAGGGACCTGACGGCCGACTCCAGGATCGCGTAGGCACGCTCTCCGGCTGCCTGCAATCCGGGATCGTCCGCTCGGGCACCGTCGGTCGCCTCCGGATTGAACATCAATCGAAAGAGCGCGGGGCGCCGAAGCGCGAAACGGATGTAGGCAACGCCCAATGCCGACAGACGGGCGTCGCCGGTAGCACCTCGGCCGCTCTTCTCCAGTTCATCGGAGAACAGCGAAAACGCGGCTGCAGCGACGCCAGCCAGAAGCGCCGACCGATTGGCGAAATGCCGAGCCGGCGCCGCATGGGAAACTCCCAGGCGGCGGGCGATGGCGCGGATGGAGAGCGCGGGAACGCCCGATTCTTCAGCCATCACGATAGCCGTTGCGATGATCGCGGCACGCAGATCGCCATGGTGGTACGCCTCGGGGCAGTTCATGCCGGCATCGTCTCCGTTCGAGTTGACACCGACAACATGCCCCAATATGTTGTCGGTGTCAACACACTGGATGCGAAAATGGCTCCGCTCGTCACGCTGGTTTGCGTCACCCTGCTCGCTCGACTGATTGCCACCTTCTGGTTACGCAGCAACCGTTCCTGGCGCTGGGCGCTGCGCTGGGGCGTCGCTGCATTCTTCATGATGACCGCCAGCGCCCACTTCTTCTGGTTTCGCGAAGATCTGGTCAGGATGGTGCCGCCCATATTCGGCGCACCTTCGTTCTGGGTCACTTTTACCGGGGTAGCCGAGATCGCTGGGGCCATAGGCCTCCTGCTGCCGGCAACGCGGCGCTTCGCGGCCCTTGCCCTGCTGTTGCTTCTGGTCGCTGTGTTCCCTGCCAACGTCTACGCCGCCGTGTACGACATTCCCTTCGGAGGCGATCCCGCTACACCGCTGCTTCCAAGACTGCTGGAGCAGATCTTCTACCTGTGCTGCGTTGCCTGGGCAGGGCTTTCAGACCAAGAATCAAGAACTAGGCACTCTGCATTTGAAGACCGACAACGCTAAACGAATCGGTCAAGCGTTCGCGTTGCGGAAACGGCTGCTCCAACGGCGATTTCTCCCACGCGCCGGCCACCGTGTCCGCTGAGGGGCGCAGCCGCCGGGATTTCGAGGACAAAGAAGGTCGAGCAATACACGAGCCGTGCGCGATCAATCTCCGGTAAGCGCCTGCTCCATCGACGCGTCCAGCGCAGCGTAGGCCTCGACCAGTCCATCTACGAAATCCGACTGCCATGCTCCGTTACCGAATACGGCAGCCAATTCGAGAAATGCCATTACATCCGTCCGCGCCGCACCGATCGCGGCCCGACCGATTCCGGCGAGCCGTTCCGCCATCGGGTCGACCAATTCCACGCCGGCCTGCGCCTGCCGTCGCACGAAATGCATCCATGCCGCGATCGGCACGCACAGGCGGTCGATCGGACGGCCGGCGGCGAGGGCGTCCTGGATCGTGCCGACGAGGCGAACCGGAATCTTCTGCGAGCCGTCCCAGGCGATCTGCGACAGCAGGTGGCGGATGTCGGGATTGCGGAAACGGGCGAGGATCGCGTCGATGTAGGCGTCGGGATCGAAACCGGCCGGTGCATCGAGCGTCGGTGCGATGTCGTCGCGCATCAGCCGTTCCAGGAATCCGGCGAGCGCGGGGTCGCGCATCGCGTCGGCGACGGTCTCGATGTCCATCAGCGTGCCGAGATAGGCGAGCGCCGAATGCGGGCCGTTGAGCAGGCGCAGCTTGGCGCGGTCGAAGCCGGCGATGTCGTCGCTGAGCGTGACGCCGACGCGCTCGAACGCAGGCCGGCCGTTGCAGAACCGGTCCTCGACGACCCACTGGCTGTAGGGCTCGCGCTGGACCGGCCAGGCATCGACGACACCGAGACGCGCGGCGACGCGGTCGCGTACCGCAGCGTCGGTCGCCGGCGTGATGCTGTCGACCATCGAGCGCGGGAACGTCACCTCGCTCTCGATCCAGCGCGCGAGCGGGGGGTCGAGGATTTCGGCGTACTGCAGCACCGCGCGGCGCAGGCGGCCGCCGTTGTCGGCGAGGTTGTCGCAGCTGAGCACGGTGTATGGTGCCGTTCCGCGCGCGTGCCGCCGGGCGAGACCGGCGACGACGTAGCCGATCGCGCTGACCGGGGCGTCCGGCGCGGCGAGGTCGTGCACGATGTCGGGATGCGCGAGATCGAGGCCGTCGCCGCCGAGGCAGTAGCCCTTCTCGGTGACGGTCAGCATGACCAAGCGCACGTCCGGATCGGCGAGCCGCGCGAGCACCGCGTCCTGCTCGTCCGGTGCGCACAGCACCTCGCGCAGCGCGCCGATCACGCGCAGCGACGGCCCGCCGTCGAGCAGCGCCAGCGCGTACAGCCCGTCCTGCGGACGCAGCGCATCGCGCACGTCGGGGTTGCGCAGCGACACGCCGCAGATCGCCCAGTCCGGATCGTCGGCGAGCACGTCGTCGATGTAGACCGCCTGGTGCGCGCGATGGAACGCGCCGACGCCGAGATGGACGATGCCGATGCGCGTCGCCGTACGGTCGTAGGCCGGCCGGACGACATCGGGCGGCAACGCGGCCAGCGTCGCGGCGGACAGGCGCGGCAGGCGCGGCAGGCCGCTCATCGCTCGTCCCGCGCGTAGGGGCCGAGGGTCGCGCCGACGAAGCCGCCGGCGTGGTCGGTGCTGAGAATCGTGCCGTCGGCGTCCCGCAGCAGCCACTGCCAGTCGCCGTCGCCGGTGGCCCACGCGAACGAAATCCGGCCCTCGTCGCCGGTGATCTTCAGCCGCAGCTCATTTGTTTCGCCGGCGGCGCGCGCGGCGATCGTCTCCGACGACCTGCCTTCGCCGGTCGCGCGCTCGACGAACACCTCGGCGCCGTCGCGCGCGTCGCGCCGCACGCCGAGGAAATACCAGTGGTTGCCGCTCTGGAACGCGGCGAGCCCGGCGGCGACACCGGTCGCCGGCAGCGCCAGCGCGGTGCTGGCCTCGAACACCAGGTGCTGCTGGCGGCGCGCGAGGAACGACGGGTTCTGCCGCGTGTCGAGTTCTTCTCGCAGCGGCTGGATCGCGAGTCGGCCGGGGTGCGTGGCGAGGTCGGCCCAGTCCTGCTTCGGCACGCGGACGAACATCCACGCCTTGTCGAGTTGCGGCGCATCGAACTCGTCGCGCCAGGTGAAGTTGCCCGACAGCGGCGCCTGGTCGGCGGGCCTGGTCATCCACGACGGTGCGGGCAGCACGTAGGGGATCGCCTCGTCCGTCGGCAGGATCGTCGGCCAGCCGTCGTTCCAGGTCACCGGCAGCAGGAAGGTCTCGCGGCCGGTGTTGTAGTGGCGCAGGTCGTAGTTGCGGCTGGCGAGAAACACCGCCCACCAGCTGCCGTCGGGCCCTTCGACGAGGTCGGCGTGGCCTGCATTGGTGATCGGCAGCTCGCGTTCCGGCGCCAGTGCGCGCTGGGTCAGGATCGGGTTGTTTTCGTACGGGACGTACTGGCCCCAGACGTCGCGACTGCGCAGCACCACCTGCGAATGCTGCGGGCCGGTGCCGCCCTCCGCGTTCGACAGCACGTACCAGCCGCCGACCTTGTAGATGTGCGGGCCTTCGATCCAGATCGGGTTTTCCTCCGGCTTCACGCCGCCGTCGACCAGCATCTTGCGCGGGCCGAACGGTTGCTTCGTCGCGATGTCGATCTGCTGCATCCAGATCGCGCGATGGCCGTCGTAGCGCGCCGGGCCCGGCGGCTCGTCGTTGTTGAGGATGTAGGCGCGGCCGTCGTCGTCGAAGAACAGCGACGGGTCGATGCCGCCGATGCCGGGCAGCCAGGCCGGGTCCGACCACGGTCCGGCGGGATCGGTCGCGGTGACGATGAAGTTGCCGCCGCTGTCGACCGCGGTGTTGACCACGTAGAAGGTGCCGTCGTGGTACTCGATCGCCGGCGCGAACACGCCGCGCGACATGCCGAGGCCGTCGAAGTCGAGCTGTTCCGGACGGTGGATCGCGTTGCCGACCTGGGTCCAGTGCACGAGATCCTCGCTCTCGAACACCGGGATGCCGGGGAAGTAGGTGAACGTGGAATGCACCAGGTAGTACTTGCCGCGCGCGGCGACGATGCTCGGGTCGGAATGGAAGCCGGCGAGGATCGGGTTACGGAAATGGCCGTCGGGCAGCGGCGCGTCGAAGGCGCGGTCGCGGCCGGTGTATTCGAACCAGTCGAAGAGGACGGGTGCGGGATCGGCGGTTTGGGCGAAGGCCAGCGCGGGGAATGTGAAGAGCGCGAACAGCAATGCCTGCCCTGCTCTCTTCGCGAAGGGCGCCCTCATCCGCCCCTTCGGGGCACCCCGTATCAAGTACGGGGCAGGCTCTTCTCCCGCACGCGGGAGAAGGGTCAAGAAAATCGCGGCGCGTGTCAGCCCCTCTCCCGCCTGCGGGAGAGGGGTTGGGGTGAGCGCGCTTTTCTTCATGGTGATCACCAATCCCACATCGCGCCGTCTTCGAGGCGCGCAACCGGCAGCTGCTTCGGCGAGTACGGATACTTCGCCGCCAGCGCCTCGTCGATGTCGACACCGTGGCCCGGCGTGTCGCCGACATGCAGGCGGCCGTCGCGGAACACGTAGTCGTGCGGGAACACGGCGTCCGTCTCTTCGGCATGGATCATGTACTCCTGGATGCCGAAGTTCGGCACCCAGGTGTCGAAATGCAGCGCGGCGCCCATCGTCACCGGCGACAGGTCGGTGGCGCCGTGGAAGCCGGTGCGCACCTGGTGCAGGCCCGCGAAATCCGCGAGGCGGCGGATGTGGGTGATGCCGCCACCGTGGACGATCGTCGTGCGGATGTAGTCGATCAGCTGGTTCTCGATCAGGTGCTTGCAGTCCCAGATCGAGTTGAACACCTCGCCGACCGCGAGCGGCGTCACCGAGTGGCTGCGGATCAGTTCGAACGACTTCTGGTTCTCGGCGGGCGTGGCGTCCTCGAGCCAGAACAGCCGTGACGGTTCGACATCGCGCGCGAGCCGCGCGGCTTCGATCGGTGTCAGCCGGTGGTGCACGTCGTGCAGCAGCTCGACGCCGTTGCCGTGGTCGGCACGCAGCCGCTCGAACAGCTTCGGCACCGTCTCCAGATATCGCGGCGTGTTCCACACCGTCTCCGCCGGCAGTTCGCTCTCGGCCGGCTCGTAGGGCTTGCCTTCGGTGGAGATGCCGTAGGCCTTCTTGACGCCCGGCACGCCGCACTGCGCGCGCACGGCGAGAAAGCCCTTCTCGATGTAGCGGCCGACCTCGTCGCTGGCCTCGTCGATGTCGCGGCCGTTGGCGTGCGCGTAGACCAGCGCGCCCTCGCGCGAGCGGCCGCCGAGCAACTGGTACAGCGGCAGGCCGGCCATCTTGCCGAGGATGTCCCACAACGCGACGTCGACCGCGGCGATCGCGGTCATCGTCACAGGGCCGCGGCGCCAGTACGCGCCGCGGTACAGAAACTGCCACAGGTCCTCGATGCGGCCGGCGTCGCGGCCGATCAGGTTCGGCACAACGTGGTCGTTGAGATAGGACGCGACGGCGAGTTCGCGGCCGTTGAGCGTCGCGTCGCCGAGGCCGGTGATGCCCGAGCGCGTGGTGATCTTCAGCGTGACGAAATTGCGGCCGGGGCAGGTAACGATGACCTTGGCCTCGACGATTTCTCGGTCGCGGGTGGAGCTGTGGCGGATGGCTTCGGTCTGGGTTGGTGTTGTCATGAGGATGGCTCTGGATGCGGTGTGTCGTGCGGAGACTGGCGCGGCCCTGCCCTTTGCGGGAGGAGGTAGCGCGAAGCGCCGGATGAGGGCGCGTTCGCGCCTGCGGCGCCCCATCCGCCTTCGGCACCTTCCACCCGTGAAGGGCGCAATGCCCGCACGCGGGGAGAAGGAAAGAACAAAAACTCAGCGAATCTCGATCTCGAACGGCCCCGCCGGCAGGCCGGCGCCGTCGAACAGGTTGACCAGCGGGTTGTCGGCCCAGGCGTGGCGTACGCGCACCGGCGCCGGGACATCGGCGGCGCGCAGGCGCACGCGGTCGCCGTCGAGCGTGGCGTCGGCGTAGCGGCAGCTGTCCGCCGCCACGCCGCACAGTTCGAAACCGATCGGACCGTCGGCGCCATAGGCGACGAGCCCGTCGGTGACGTCGTCGAACGCGACCGTCACCGCATCGCCGTCGCGCCGCGCCGACGCCGGCACCGGACCCGATGGCGGCAGCGCCTCGCCATGGACGGCATGGCGCGCGGCGCGCGCGAGGCGGCGGCCGAGTTCCTGCTTGTTCGGCGGATGGATGTCGTAGCGGTCGCCGATGTCGATGGTCACCGCGAGCGCGCTGCGCGGATCGTCGGCGGCGACGGCGCGCTGGGCCTCGCGCAGCGCGGCCCAGTCGCTGTCGCCGGGCGCGGTCGACGCTGCGCCGTAGTTCGCGAGTTGCACGACCAGCAGCGGCAGTTCGGCGCCGAAGCGCGCGCGCCAGTCGCCGCGCAGCGCGCGCAGCAGGGCGGCGTACTGGTTGGCCTCGAAGGTGTTCGACTCGCCCTGGTACCACAGCGCGCCGCGCAGGCCGTAGCGGCCGAGCGGCGCGATCATGCCGTTGTGCAGCGTCGACAGGCCGGCCGCGCTCTGCCACGGCGCGCGCGGCGGCGAGCCGGTCTCCGGCGGCACCTGCCGCCAGCTCCAGCCGGCATCGAGCGGCGCGTTGCTGCCGTCGGCGAAACGCAACGCATGCAGCGAAGCGGGACCGGCGAGGCCGCCGTCGCGATAGGTGTCGAGCACGTTGACGACGACGACGTTGTCGCCGGCGCGCAGCAGGCCGGATGGCAGCCGGTAGGCGCGCGCATCGCCGGCACCGTAGGTGCTGCCGACGGCACGGCCGTTGACCCAGGTCATGTCGATCTCGTCGGCCGGACCGAGCGCGAGCACGGCGTCCTGCGCCGCCTGCGCGGCGGTCAGCGCCACCGTCGTGCGGTACCAGACCATGCCGTCGAACGCGGCCAGTTCCGGCACGCCCCAGCGCTCCCATGCGCCGAGCTGCACGGGCGCGGCGCGCCAGGTGCCGGGCGGCGTGCCGTGCGCCTGCCACGGCGTGTCGTCTGCGCCGATGCCCGGACGATCCGACCACCAGCGCTGCCACAGCTCGCCCCACTCGCCGACCGCGGCCACCGGATCGGCGGCGTATCGGGCGAGCACGTCGAGCTCGGCGTCGTAGCCGCCGGTCGCGCGCAGCGCCTCGGCGCTGGTCCAGGCCTGGATCCGCGATCCGCCCCAGGCCGCGTTGATCAGGCCCATCGGCACGTCGACGGTCTTCTGCAGTTCGCGCGCGAAGTAGAAGCACGCGGCGGAGAAGTCGCGCAGCGTGTCCGGCGTGACCGTGCGCCACTGCGCGGATGCAGCGAAGCTCTCCTGCGGCGTCGCGCTGCCGGTCTGGGGAATCGTCAGTAGCCGGATCGTGTCGCTGTCGGCGCCGGCGATCTCGGCGCGCGCGTCGAGCGAACGCCAGACCTGCAGTTCCATGTTCGACTGGCCCGAGCACAGCCAGACGTCGCCGACCAGCACGTCGTCGACGGTCTGCGCCGCATCGCCGGCGCGCACGCTCAGCGTGTATGGACCGCCGGCCCGCGACGCGGGCAGCTGCGCGTTCCAGCGGCCGTCGTCGTCGGCACGCGCGCGGGCGCGGTTGCCGGCGAACGCGACGCGCACGTCCGCGCCCGGCGGCGCATGGCCCCAGAAGCGGATCGGCTGGTCGCGCTGCAGCACCGCGTGCTGCTGGAACATGGGGTGGAGCAGCGACGTGTTCCTGTCCTGCTCCACCGCGTGGGCAAATGGCGCGAGCGCGAGGAGGATGACGGCGACGCTTGTCCTCATTCGCCTGAGGCGACGACGGCAACCCACAACGGAACCGGATTTCACCGCCCGTCCCCCGGCGCATACGGGAATTCCAGCGCCTTGTAGTACTCGAGCGGATGCGGCGGCGGCGCTTCGCCCGCCGGCAGCGGACGGCCGGAGAAGGTCTGGAAGTAGGCGATGCTGGCATCGCGCCACCACTGCGCTTCCTGCTGCTGGATCGCGAGGAATGCGGCGACCTGCGCATGGCGTTCGGCGTCGATGCGGCCGTCGAGGCCGGCCCACGTCTCTCGCATCCCGGCGACCGTGTCGACGCCGCGCGTGTAGCGGTGCACCAGTTCGTCCCACAGCGGCCGGCCGGACTGCATGCGGTGGTCCCAGGACACGTGGTGGAACCACAGCAGGAATTCCTCCGGCACGCGCGTCACGTCGCCGAAGACCTCGGCGACCGGCGGCGCGTACTGCGCGACGGCGTCGCTGCCGGTCGCGGTGCGGTCGAAGCCGATGCCGTCCTGCGTCGCGCGATGGAAATACACCGACGTCCAGTCGGCGCGCGGCCCGCCCTCGACCCACGGGCCCGGCCCGTAGTGGTGGCCGCGGCCCATCAGGTGGTGCAGACCGAACGCACCGGTGTAGTCCACCACCGCCTCGCGCGAGGCCATCATCATGCCGACGACCGGCTCGACCACCGCCGGGTCGTTGGAGAACGTCATCCGCACCCATTCCGCGGCGATGTCGCGCGACGACAGCTCCGGATTCCACGCCAGGCGCCCGAAGGCGTACCAGTTGGCCTGGTCGAAATGCGAGCCGCTCCAGTTGCGGTCGCTGCCGATATTGGCGACGCCGGCGATGCCGGTGAGTCGCTGCCCGTGCAGCGAACCGTCGAGCACCTTGGTCACCGTCGCGCCCTCGCCCGCCACCTGCGTGTCGGCGCGCAGCACCTCCTCGTACAGCGGTCCCTTGTAGACCAGGTGCGTCGCGAAACCGAGGTATTCCTTGGTGATCTGGAACTCCATCATCAGCGGCGTCTTCGGCATCGCGCCGAACAGCGGATGGAAGGGTTCGCGCGGCTGGAAGTCGATCGCGCCGTTCTTGACCTGCACCAGCACGTTGTCGCGGAACTCGCCGTCGTGCGGCACGAATTCGGTGTACGCCTGCTTGGCGCGGTCGTCGGGTTCCTCGTCGGAATAGACGAACGCGCGCCACATCACGATGCCGCCGTGCGGCGCCACCGCATCGGCGAGCATGTTGGCGCCGGCCGCGTGCGAGCGGCCATAGTCCTGCGGGCCCGGCTGTCCTTCGGAGTTGGCCTTGACGAGAAAACCGCCGAAGTCGGGGACCCGCGCATAGATCTCGTCGGCCTTCGCGCGCCACCAGCGCTGCACCGCCGCGTCGGTCGGATCGGCGGTCTCGAGCCCGCCGATCTCGATCGGCGCACTGAACCGCGCACTGAGATACACGCGGATGCCGTACGGCCGCAGCACGCCGGCCACCGCGGCGACCTTCTCCAGGTACATCGGCGTCAGGATCTGCGCGTTCGCGTTGACGTTGTTGAGCACCGTGCCGTTGATGCCGAGCGAGGCATTGGCGCGCGCGTAGTCGGTGTAGCGCGGATCGAGCCAGCCCGGCAGCCGGTGCCAGTCCCAGATCGACTGCCCGGAATAGCCACGCTCGACATGGCGGTCGAGGTTGTCCCAGTGGTTGAGCACGCGCACCGCGAGCCGCGGTGTCTCGCGGATGTCGAGTGCGTCGAGGGGCTGGCCGGTCTGCAGCAGCCGCAGTACGTGGAACGCGCCGTACAGCGCACCGACGTCGTCGTTGGCGGCGACGACGGTCGCGGCATGGCCGTCGACCGTCGTGCTGCGGATCAGGTAGCCCTCGCGCCCCAGGTCGTCCAGGTCCAGTCGCAGCCGCGCGATCTGGGGCGACGAGGCCGGCGTGCCGACGAGCAGCGCGCCGCGCGCGGTGACCGAGGCGGCCACCGGCGGCGCCGCGCCGAGCAGGCCCCGGAGGCCGCGATCCAGCTCGCTGCGCGTGGCGGCCTGCACCGGCGAGCCCGTGCCCATCACGAGCTGGGTGACGTGCGCCGTGCGGGACTGCGCGGCCGCTGTGGTCGCGGGCGCATAGCGCAACCAGAGGTCGTAACCGTCCTCGGCCTGCACGGCCGGCGCGCCGCCCAGTATCGCGAGCCCGCACAGGACCCATCCCATCGACCGCGCGCGCACGGAACGGGACGCGCCGGCTGAACGGGGTAGCGTTAACATCATCGACATATGATTCCCTGTACGGAAACGGTTTTCATGCACATGGTCCTGCCCCGCGCGGCGGGCCATGCCCCGTCCGGCAAGTGAAGGAACGAGCGTTGGAAAAGACGAAGAAATCGGTCCGCCGCAAGACCCGTGGCGTCACCATCGCCGAGGTGGCCGCGCTGGCGGGCGTGTCGCCGATGACCATTTCCCGCGTGATCAACGGCCAGGGCAAGGTGCGCGACGCCACCCGCGAGCGCGTCATGCGCGCGGTGGAAAAGCTCAACTACACCCCGAACCTCGCCGCCAGTTCGCTCGCCGCCGCGCAGCACACGCGTATCGCGCTGGTCTACACCAATCCCAGCGGCGCCTACCTGCGCGAACTGCTGGTGGGTCTGCTGCGCGTGGCCTCGGGCACCGCGATCCAGCTGGTCATCGACTACTGGGACGAACGCGACGCCGACGCCGAGCGCAAGGCCGCGCGTGCGCTGGCCAAGCGCGTGGACGGCGTGATCCTGCCGCCACCGCTGTGCGAATCGCGCGCCGCGGTGACCGAGTTCGTGCGCGCCGGCGTGCCGGTGGTCGCGATCGCGTCCGGGCACTTCAGCGACGACATCTCCTGCGTGCGCATCGACGACTTCGGCGCCGGCAAGGAGATCGCCGAGCATCTGATCGAACAGGGCCACACGCGGATCGCCTGCATCAAGGGCCGGGCCGACCTCAGTGCGACGGCGCGGCGCTTCCAGGGTTTCAAAGCCGCACTGGACGAAGCCGGCATCGTGCTCGATGCCGCGCTCGTGCAGCAGGGCGACTACACCTACCGCTCGGGGCTCACGGCCACGGAGAAACTGCTCGCGCTGCGCAAGCCGCCCAGTGCGATCTTCGCCAGCAACGACGACATGGCCGCCGCCGCGATCTCGGTCGCCCACCGGCGCGGCCTCGACGTGCCGCGCGACCTGTCGGTGGTGGGCTTCGACGACAGTTCCGCCGCGACGACCGTGTGGCCGGAACTGACCACGATCCACCAGCCCATCGCCTCGATGGCCAACGCGGCGATCGAGGTCCTGGTGCGCGGCATCCGCCGCAACGACAGCAGCACGCGCGTGCTGACCGACCACGTCGTCGCCCACCGGTTGATCCTGCGCGATTCGGTCGCCGCGCCGCGCCGCTCGAAATAGCCGACGCGCACGCGACATTCCGGCCGCCACGCATCCGGAAATCGATCCGGTATGTGCGTTGGCGGCCGTCATCGACATGCGGTCGAAACCTCAGCGCAGCAGGTACTGGTTGAGCAGGTTCTCGTAGGCTTCCTGGCGGCCACTGCGCTGCTGCGGCTCGCCGGCCTTCGACGCGATCGCGTGCAGCTTCTCCAGCGACAGCGAACCGTTCTCGAACGCCTGGCCGTCGCCGCTATCGAAGCTCGCATAGCGCTCCTTGCGCCACTGCTCCCACGGCGAATCGTGCAACAGCCCGTGCGCGACCTCGAGGCCGCGCGCGAACGCGTCCATGCCGCCGATGTGGGCGATGAACAGGTCTTCCATGTCGGTCGACTCGCGCCGCGGCTTGGCGTCGAAGTTCAGGCCGCCCTCGAGCCCGCCCTGGCGCAGTACGACGAGCATCGCGCCGACGGTGTCGTAGAGGTCGGTCGGAAACTGGTCGGTATCCCAGCCGTTCTGCGCGTTGCCGCGGTTGGCGTCGATGCTGCCGAGCAGGCCGTGGTCGCTGGCCACCTGCAGGTCGTGCTCGAAGGTGTGGCCCGACAGCGTCGCGTGGTTGGCCTCGATGTTGAGCTTGAAGTCCTTGTCCAGGCCGTGCTCCTTCAGGAAGCCGGCGACGGTCGCGCTGTCGAAATCGTACTGGTGCTTCATCGGCTCCATCGGCTTGGGCTCGATGAGGAAGTTGCCCTTGAGCCCGATGCTGCGGCCGTAGTCGCGCGCCATCGTCAGGAAGCGCGCGAAATGCGCGAGCTCGCGTTTCATGTCGGTGTTGTGCAGCGAGGCATAGCCTTCGCGGCCGCCCCAGAACACGTAGTGTTCGCCGCCCAGTTCCACCGTCGCCTCGAGCGCGGCCTTGACCTGCACCGCCGCGCGCGCGACGACCGCGAAGTCCGGATTGGTCGACGCACCGTTCATGTAGCGCGGATGCGAGAACAGGTTCGCCGTGCCCCACAGCAGCTGCATGCCGGTCGACTGCTGGCGCTCCTTCGCGAGCGCCACCATGTGCTTGAGGTTCTTCTCGTACTCGCCGATGTCGTCGGCATCCGGCGACAGGTCGATGTCGTGGAAGCACCAGTACGGCACGCCGAGCTTGGTGAAGAACTCGAACGCGGCGTCGAGCTTGGCTTCGGCCGCCGCGAGCGCCGCGCCGCCCTCCCACGGGAAATGCCGCGTGCCCGGACCGAACGGATCCTGGCCCGCGTTGCAGAACGTGTGCCAGTAGCAGACCGCGAAGCGCAGGTGCTCGGCCATCGTCTTGCCGCCGATCGTCCGCTTCGCGTCGTAGATCTTGAACGCCAGCGGGTTGTCGGAGTCGCGGCCCTCGAAGGGAATGGAGCCGATGCCGGGAAAGTATTCCTTGGCGCCGATGAAAGGTTGCGTGCTCATGTCGGGTCTCGTGTGGGGCGTGAAGAGTGTCGGGTTCTACGGGAGCGGCCCTGGCCGCGATGCATCTGCCCGGGAAGGCCGGCATCGCGGCCGAGGCCGCTTCAACGGGTCATGACGCGGTCGGCGGCGCGGCATACATCGGACGCACCGCCTCGAGATGACGCAGGAAACGCTGGTACGGCGCGCGGTAGGCCTGCGCGCGCGCGGGATCGGGCGTGCACGACATCGCCGGATCGGCGGCGACGTGCGTGGACGCGAGCTCGGCCAGCGAGGTCGCATCGCCCTGCGCACGTCGCAGCGACCACAGCGCCTGCAGCGCCGCGCCGAAGGCCGCGCTCTCGACCTGCGCCGGAACCTCGACCGGCAGGTCGAACACGTCGGCGACCATCTGCCGCCACGCCGCGCTGTTGGCGCCGCCGCCGGTCAGCGCGATGCGGTCGAAGCGCATGCCGGCGCCGACGAAGGCGTCGTAGCCGTACTTCAGGCTGTAGGTCGCGCCTTCCATCGCCGCGCGGTAGACGTGCGCCTCGCGCATGTTGTGCGGACCCAGCCCGGCCAGCACGCCCTTGCCCAGCGGCAGGTCGGGCGTGCGTTCGCCATTGAGGAACGGCAGGAAGGTCAGGCCGTCGGCGCCGGGCGGCGTCGCGTCGATGCGCGCGTCGCCGTCGCGCGTGCTGAAGCCGAACATCTTCGCGACCTGCTCGGTCACCACGGTGCAGTTCATCGTGCAGATCAGCGGCAGCCAGCCGCCGCTCGACGAACAGAACGCCGCCCAGGCGCCACCGGCATCCACGATCGGCCGATCGGCATACGCGAACAGCGTGCCCGAGGTGCCCAGGCTCATCGCCAGGCGGCCTTCGGCGACGACGCCGGTACCGATCGCGGCCATCATGTTGTCGCCGCCGCCGGCTGCGATGCGCGTGCCGGCCGACAACCCGAGTTCGCTCGCGATCGAGGCCGAGACCGGAAACAGCGCGTCCGGCTCGACCAGCGGCGGCAGGCAGTCGGCGAGATCGCGGGCGTCGTCGGTCGCGTCCAGCATCGTCTTCGACCACTGCCGCGTGCGCACGTCGAGCCAGCCGGTGCCGGAGGCATCGCCGTGTTCGCAATAGCGCTCGCCGGTCAGCACGAAATTCAGATAGTCGTGCGGCAGCAGGATCGTCGCGAGCTTTTCGTAGACCTCGGGCCGGTGCCGGCGCGTCCACGGCAGCTTGGATGCGGTGTAGCCGGCGAGGATCGGATTGCCCGCCACCTCGATGCAGCGCGCGGCGCCACCGGCCGCGTCCATGATCTCGCCGCATTCGGCGCTGGTGCTGGTGTCGCACCACAGCTTGGCCGGGCCCAGCACCTCGCCTGCCGCATCGACCGGCACGAAGCCGTGCTGCTGTCCGGACACGCCCAGCGCCGCGATGCGGTGGCGGATGCCGACGTCCACCGCATTGAAGCAGTCGCGCATCGCATCCACCCAAGCGGCCGGATGCTGTTCGCGGCTGCCGTCCTCACCGCTCGTCAGATCCAGCGGCGCACTGGCGCTGGCGATCACGCGTCGCGCCTCGGCGTCGTAGACCACCAGTTTGACGCTCTGCGTGCCTGCATCGAGGCCTGCGACGACGGTCATGGCAGGCGACCGCCACACGGAAGGTTAGCGCTACCATTCCGGGAGCTGAAAAAAACGCAACGCGTTGGATCGTGTGACGGCATGGGCGCAATGGGCGGGCAATCGACGATGGATGCACTCTAGCAGCAGTTCGAAAATAGGCTTGCTGCGCTGCGGAAAGCATCATGCCGATCGGCCGCGTGCGTCTCGCGTCGCAAGGGGGTCACGGCGTCGCGTTCCGGCACCCCTCAGCCGACCGGATCCGACCACACCGCGAACTCGTTGCCGCTCGGCTCGGCGAAGTGGAAGCGCCGGCCGCCGGGAAACTCGAAGACCGGCTTGAGGATCGTGCCACCGGCGGCCTCCACCTTCGCCAGCGTCTCTTCGATCCGTGCGCTGTAGAACACCAGCAGTGCGCTGCCCGCCTCGCTGCGCGCCTGCAGGTCCGCGCGGTAGAATCCGCCGTCGAGGCCTTCATCGGAGAACGCGATGTAGTCCGGACCATAGTCCTCGAAGCTCCAGCCGAAGGCCTGCACGAAGAACTGTTTCGTCGCGTCCAGATCGTGGGCGGGGAACTCGACGTAGTTGAGCTTTTCGTGGGCGGGCATGGCGTGGCTCCGGTGCGATTGCCGGGATCATGCCCGATCGATGCCGGCGCGTCTCGCGGACGGATCAGCGGCCTGGTTCGGGATCCGAACGGCAACGGCCGGACGCTCTGGGATCGCCCGGCGGCACGAAGCCCGAGTCGTACAGGGTCTGCAGTGGCGGAAACAGGGGCCGGGGCAGCGCCGTCCAGCGGAACCACGCCCAGCCCAGACACTTCGCGGGCTCGAGGACCATCGGCGCGCCGGTCGCCTGCACGGTGACGAACAGCGTGACGTAATGACGCCCCTCGGTCGCGAACACATCGCTCGTGTACGGCGCAGGCGCGACGCCATGCAACACGAGCCCCGTTTCTTCCAGCACCTCACGACGCGCGCAGTCGGCAACCGTCTCGCCGAACTCCAGATGCCCGCCCGGCAGGGCCCACGTGCCCGCGCCGTGCGAACCGGCGCGCTCGCCGAGCAACACGCGTCCGTCGCGGACGATGATGACGCCGACACCCACCTGTACCGCAGCGGCCTGCACATTCGTCGTCATGGCGTGTCCTGTCATCGTGTTGGATCGGTCAACCGCACGCGCCGGATGGTCTGGCGTCACGGCCTGCATCCGCGGGACATCAGGCGCGAAGCGTGGCGCCACCGTCGACATACAGATCGCTCATCGCGATGTGCCCGGCCTGGTCGGACAGCAGGAACATCACCGCGTGCGCGATGTCGTCGGGCTCGGCGAGCTTGCCCAGCGGGATGCCGCTCTTGAAGGTGTCGAGCGTGCCGGCGATGGTGCGGGCCTCGCCGCCCGCATTGGTCCACATGCCGGTCTGCATCGGCGTGCGCGTCGAGCCTGGGGCGACGATGTTGCAGCGGATGCCGAGCGGTGCGAGTTCGAGGCCGAGGCAGCGCACGAACATCGTCGTCGCGGCCTTCGACGCGGCGTAGGCCGCCATGTTCTGGCGCGGGATGCCGGCGGCATTGCTGCTGACGGTGACCATCGCGCCGCGGCGGCGCGGCGCCATCACACGGGCCACGGCCTGGGACACGTGGAAGACGCCGTCGGTGTTGACGGCGAAGGTGCGCCGCCATTCTTCGGCGGTGAGGTCGAGGACCGATGCGGTCGACAGGATGCCGGCGACGTTGACGGCAAGGTCGATGGGGCCGAGGTCGGCTTCGATTCTTGCAACAAGGGCGTCGACGGCGGGGGCGTCGGTGACGTCGAGGGCGTGGGGATGGAGCGATGCGAGACCTGCCGCCCTCACCCCAACCCCTCTCCCAGGGGGAGAGGGGCTTGAATCAAGCGGGCTTTGTCCTTCAAGCCCCTCTCCCTCCGGGAGAGGGGTTGGGGTGAGGGCCGCATCAGCCTGCGCGATGTGTCCGGACGCGCCCACCACAACCGGCGCTTCCCGATCCGTCGCGACGACCGTCGCGCCACTCGCATGCAGCAGCCGCACCACCGCCGCCCCGATGCCGCCGGCCGCGCCGGTGACGAGGGCGATCTTGCCGTCGAAGCCTGTGAGATGCATGGAGTTCGTTCCCGGAATGTCGAGTGCGTGGATGGACGTGATGGTTTCGAAGAGATCAGCCCACGTCGAACGCCGCCAGCCGCGCATCGAGCAAGGGCGCGACCCGTGCCGTGGCGTCACGGCCGGTCAGTTCCGCGTGCAGGAACGGCAGTTCGATCGATTCGACATGCGCCGCGTGCGTGGCCCACAGCGACGACTGCAGTTGCGGGCGGTCGGCATGGTCGTTGCCGGCGCGCACATGCAGCAGCGTGCCGTCGAAGCGCGTGTGGTGGTGCAGGCGCACGAGGCGGTTGGTGTCGGTGACCGCGCGGACGACGCCGTCGAGCACCGCGCCCGGCAGATTGCCGAGCGCACTGTCGCCGCGGCGCAGGAACTCGACGATGGCCGCGCGCGTGCGCAGTTCCGGATACGCGTCCGGGTCGTAACCGGCAATCGCCAGCAGCGCGCGCAGGGCGGCGATGGCATCGGGCTCCGGCTCGGCGCGCCAGACCTCGGCCGGATACGCGTCCAGCAATGCGAGCACGCCGACGTCGCGGCCGATGCCGCGCAAGTGCACCGCCATCGCCTGGGCGAGGATGCCGCCGACCGACCAGCCCAGCAGATGCACCGGCCCGTCGGGCTGCAACGCGACGACACGCGCGGCGTACTCGGCCGCCAGCGCATCGATGCTGCCGGGCAGCGGCTGCGCGAGATCGAGCGCCGGCGACTGCAGGCCGTACACGCTGCGCGCTGGCGCGAGTGCGCGTGCGAGTTCGCGATAGCACCATGCGATGCCACCGGCCGGATGCACGACGAAAAGTGGCTGACGAGCAACCGGCGCACGTGACGCATCGCCCTGCGCGAGCGCGATCACCGGCGCCAGGCCGTGGTCGGGATCGGCCCCCTCGCCCGCATCGAGCACAGTGGCCAGGCCTTCGACGGTCGGCGTCGCGAACAATGCGCCAAGACCCGGATCGCGGCCGAAGCGCTGCTGGATCGCGAGCAGCAGGTGCACGGCAAGCAGGGAATCGCCACCGAGCGCGAAGAAGTCCGCATCCGCGCCGACGCGTTCGATGCCCAGCGAGTCGGCGAACAGCGTGGCGAGCGCGGTTTCGGTCGGCGTGCGTGGCGCGATGAAGGCGCCGGACTCGAACGCAGGTGCAGGCAGCGCGTCGCGATCGAGCTTGCCGTTCGCGGTCACCGGCCAGTCGGCGAGCGCGACGAACGCCGACGGCACCATGTAGTCGGGCAACTGCGCGGCGACGAATGCCCGCAACGTCGCGGTGTCGAAATCGGCCGTGGGCTGCAGATAGCCGACCAGGCGCCGGTCTCCGGCGCGGTCCTCGCGCACGATGACCGCCGCCTGCGATACGAACCCGCTGGCGACGATCGCGGCCTCGATCTCGCCCAGCTCGATGCGCAGGCCACGCAGTTTGACCTGGTGGTCGCTGCGGCCGAGGAACTCGACCGCGCCGTCACCGCGCCAGCGCGCGAGATCGCCGGTGCGGTAGATGCGCTCGCCGGGCAGCTGCGGATCGTCGAGGAAGCGCTCGGCGGTCAGATCGTCGCGGCCCAGATAGCCGCGCGCCAGCTGCACGCCGCCGAGATACAGGTCACCGACGACGCCGGGCGGAAGGGCACGCATGCGCGCATCGAGCACGTACAGCCGCGTGTTCCAGACCGGGAAGCCGATCGGCACCGGGCGCGAGATGTCATCCGCGCTGGCGGGCCAGAAGCTGACGTCGACCGCGGCTTCTGTCGGGCCGTAGAGGTTGTGCAGTTCCGCGTCGACGATCGCATGGAAGCGGTCGCGCAGGTCGGCGTCGAGCGCCTCTCCGCTGACGAATACGCGACGCGTCGACAGACCGCGCGCTTCGGGCGCGGCGAGGAACGCGGCGAGCATCGACGGCACAAAATGCAGCGTGGTGATGCCCGCTTCGCGAATCACCCGCGCTATCGCGACCGGATCGCGGTGCGCATCCGGCGGCGCGACGACCAGCGTGGCGCCGGCCAGAAGCGGCAGGAAGAATTCCCAGACCGACACGTCGAACGTCGCCGGCGTCTTCTGCAGGATGCGGTCGGAGGCATCGATGCCGTAGTGCGTGCGCATCCATTCGAGGCGGTTGACGATCGCGCGGTGTTCGACGACGACACCCTTGGGCTCGCCGGTCGAGCCGGAGGTGTAGATCACATAGGCCGCGTGTTGCGGGGCGACAGCCTGCAGCGTGGTGGCGTCTACCACTTGCGGCCAGTCGCGCGGCGCAAGGCGAAGCACGTCGTCCGGCCACTCGATTCCATCGTCGTCCTGCAAAAGCAGCGCGACCGGCTGCGCGGACCGCAGGATGCGCGCGCGGCGCTCGATCGGATGCGCGAGGTCCATCGGCAGATAGGCCGCGCCGGCGCGGAGCACGGCGACCAGCGCGACGACCAGCTCGATCGAACGCGGCAATGCGACCGCGACCACGGTGTCGGCACCTGCGCCGCGTGCATGCAGCGCCTGCGCGAGTGCGCGGCTGCGCGTATCGAGCTCCCGGTACGTCAGGGCCTCGGCGCCGAACACCAGTGCCGGCGCGTCGGGTGTCGCCGACATCGAGGTTTCGATCAGCGCGACCAGGGTCGTGTCCGGCACCGGATGCGCGGTCGCATTGAAGTCGAAGAATGTGCGCGCAGCCTCTGCCGGTGTGGCCAGCGGCACGTCGTCGAGTCGCGCGTCCGCCTGCACGGCGAGTTCGAACGCAGACGCGAGGAAGGTGCGCAGCCGCGTCGCGTGCGCCGCGACGTCGGCTGACGCATACAGATCGGGGTTGGCCTCGATCTCCAGATCGAGCGCCTGTGTGCCGTCGCCGCGGAAGCCGAGCGTGATGTCGTCGACCGGACCGGTGCCGAGGATCTGCATCGACGCGCGCGTGCCGGTGAGCACCGCAGGCCGATAGAACGGCTGCACGTTGATCAGCGGGCCGTGCAGGCGACGCTGGCCGCCGATCAGACCAAGATCGCGCCGCAGCTGTTCGCCGCGGTACCGCCCATGGCGGCGGCCGCGCAGCAGGGCGCGGACCATCGTCTGCATGAAGTCCGCGATGCGCGCGTCCGGCAGCGCCGGCACGCGCAGCGGCAGCACGTTCATGACCATCGCCGGTACCCGCGCCGACGCGCTGCCGAGACGGCCCATGAACGGCACACCGACAACCGCCTCGCCCTGCCCGCCGAAGCGCTGGCAGTACGCGGCGGTCAATGCGGTCAGCACGTCCGGCCACGGCTGGCCGAACGCTGTCGCCGCGCGTGCGAGGCCATCGCGGAAGTCCGCATCGAGCGCCTCGACATGGCGCAGGCAGTCGGGCACGGCATGTGCGAAACCACCGCCGAGGCCCGAGGCGGCCGGCATGCCGGCCAGCGTGTCCCGCCAGTACGTCGCATCGGTCGCGCGCTTGTCCGACGCGCGATACGTCGCGTCCTCGGCCTGCACGCCATCGAGCGGCGCGAAACTCGCGCCTGCAGACGCATCGGCGTACAGCGCGCAGACACGCTCGGTCAGCAGCGCCATGCCGTAGCCATCGGTCGCGAGGTGGTGCACGCGCAGATACCAGACGAAACGGTCACCGCCGAGCACGTACAGCCGCTGCAGCGCGAGACGATCGCGCGCGGGGTCGACCGGCGACAGGCGGTCGCGCGACATCGCCGCACGCGCGGCGGATTCGGGCGCCGCTTCGGCCGACAGGTCGACGATGTCCAGATGCGGCACATGCGCGGCGTCGTTCCATTGCATCGGACCCTCGGCGGCCTCGCGCGTGCGCAGGCACAGCGCCGTCGCCTCGGCGACGGCCTGGTTCGCCGCCCGCACGAACGCGTCGACATCCAGCGCGCCGTCGATCCACAGCGCGTGCGCGGTGTTGAACGCCGGGTTGTCGGGTGCCAGCCGCTGCGCGTACCAGAGCCCGGCCTGCGCTTCGGTCAGCGGCCGGCCCGTGTCCGACACGGACGCGTCGGCTTCGACAAAGAGCGCCGACACGGTCATCCGGCTTGGGGCGTGTCGCGCTGCAGGCCCTGTACCACCTGCCACCAGCCGGCGAGCGTGGTGTGCTCGGCGAGGTGCGAGAACTCCAGCGCGATGCCGTGCTCGCCCCAGGCCATCACCAGCCCCAGCACGCGCATCGAGTCGAGGCCGAGGTCCATCAGGTTGTCGTCGTCGCCCACGTCCTCGAGCGCTTCGCCGACGAGCTTGGCGACATCGGCGCGCATGCGCGCGAGGGTCAGGGGTCCGGTGCGGTCCACGGTCACTGCAGCATCTCCAGAAGTCGTTCGGTGGTCAGCGGCACGCCGCAGGTGCGCGCGATCCAGTGCAGCGCGAGGTCGTGGTCGGCGCGCGAGAAATCGGCGACCGCGTCGGCGACGACGAAGGTCTCGATGTCGCGCTGGAAGGCCTCGGTCGCCGTCGACAGCACGCCGATGTGCGCGTAGACGCCGGTGATCAACAGCTGGTCGCGACCGCGCGCGCGCATCAGCGTGTCGAGGTTGCTGCGCTGAAATGCGCTGTAGCGATGCTTGACCAGCACGTGGTCGCTGTCGGCCGGCGCGAGCGCATCGATGATCGCCTCGTGTTCGGGAATCGCCTGCATGCCCGGGCCCCAGAGATCGGCCTGCAGGCCGCGGTCGCGCCGGTCCTGGTGGCCGCGCTGCGCGGTGTAGAACACCGGGATGCCGGCGCTGCGGCAATGCGCGAGCAGGCGCGCGAGGTTGTCGACCGCGGGTGCGAGCGGGGACTCGTCCAGCGCGAACGCGGCGAGGAAGTAGCGCTGCATGTCGTGGACGAGCAGTGCGATGCGTGCGGATTCGGGCCGCCATTGGCCGCGCGCGGCCGGGAGTTCGGCGGCGGTGGGCAAGGGGTATGGGGAAATTTTGGGGAGGGCCATTTCTACTCGCCTGGATGCATCGCCTTGTGTCATTGCACGCACGGGGCGCAATTCCTATCGACCGTCATTCCCGCAAAAGCGGGGTTTCCAACAGCCGGATGGCTGGTCATCCATGGACGTACGTGCGTCAAAAGCAAAGTCCCTGGATTCCCGCCTTCGCGGGAATGACGGCTGGGAGTTTTCTGCGTGACTACCATGCATCACTCGGCCTGCCGCTCCGCAAGAAACCCCGCCCTCAACTGCGCCCGCAACTCCCGCCGGCTGATCTTCCCCACCGCAGTGGTCCCGAACGCATCCACGAACACGATCTGGTCCGGCACCTTGAACGCCGCCAGTCCACGTCCACGCACCCAGGCCTTGAGCTCGGCCGGCCGCGGCTTCGTCTCGCCGGGAATCACGAACGCGCAGCTGCGCTCGCCGAGGAACTCGTCGGGAATCGACACCACCGCGGCATCGAACACCTGCGGGTGTGCGAGCAGGTGGTCCTCGATCTCCTCGGCCGAGATCTTCTCGCCGGCGCGGTTGATGTGGTCGGTCGCCCTGCCCTGCACGATCAGATGGCCGCTCGGCAGCCGCTGCACCATGTCGCCGGTGCGATAGAAGCCGTCGTCGGTGAACGCGCGCGCATTCGCCGCGTCGTCGTTGTGATAGCCGCGGATCGTGTACGGGCCGCGGGTCAGCAGATGGCCGACCTCGCCATCGGCGACCGGCGCGCCCTGGTCGTCGACCACCCGCACTTCGTCTTCGGCGCTGATCGGCCGGCCCTGCGTGGTCAGCACGAGATCGTCGGCATCGTCGAGCCGCGTGTAGTTCACCAGGCCCTCGGCCATGCCGAACACCTGCTGCAGCCTGCAGCCGAGCCCGGCGACGACGCGCCGCGCGGCCTCGGGCACGAGCTTGGCACCGCCGACCTGCAACACCTGCAGGCTCGACAGATCGTGCGGCGTCCTGCCCGCGGCATCGGCCCACAGCAGCGCCAGCGGTGGCACCAGGCCGACGCAGGTCACGCGCTCAGCCGCGATCAGCGGGAACGCCGCATCGGGTCCCGGCCCGGGACTCAGCACCACGCGCGCGCCGGCATACAGCGCGCCGAAGAAACCCGGCGAACTCATCGGGAAATTGTGCGCCGCCGGCAGCGCGACCATGTAGACGCTGTCCGCATCGATGCCGCACAGCGCGTTACTGGCGCGGAAGCTGTAGATGTAATCGTCGTGGGTGCGCGGGATCAGCTTCGACAGGCCGGTGCTGCCGCCGGAGATCTGCAGGAACGCGACCGATTGCGGATCGGGATCGTCCGGCAGCGCGTCGCGTGGACCGTCAAGTGCATCGACGGAGACGAACTCCGCCGCATCGCCGACGACGAACACATGCCGCACCGCCGGCACGTCGGCCTGCAGCTCGCGCGCCAGCGTGCGGTAGTCGAAGGCATCCAAGCGTTCCGCGCAGAAGTAGGCACTGGCCTCGGCCTTGCGCGCGAAATGCGCGACCTCGGTCAGGCGATGCGCGGGCAACGCGTAGACCGGCACCAGCTGCGCGCGGAACAGCGCAACGACCACCGCGATGAATTCCGGAATGTTGCCCAGCTGCACGACGACGCGGTCGCCCGGCGCCAAACCGCTCGCCAGCAGGCCCGCGGCGATGCGTTCGGCCTCGGCCCACAGCTGCGCGTAGGTCCAGCGCGTGCCGCCGCCGACGACGGCGGTCGCGTCGGCGAAGCGCGTTGCGCGCTCGCGCAGGAACCCGGGGAAGGTCTCGCCGCGCCAGTGGCCGGCCGCGCGGTAGCGCGCGACGAAATCGTCGGGCCAGGTCTGCCGCAGCGGCACGGTGTGTCGGGATGCATCGGTCATGCGGAACGGGTGTCCAGGTGTGTCTTCAGGCCGCGCGCGCATCGTCGATACCGAGCGCGTTGCGCAGCGCCATGAACTTGGCCGCGGTCTCGTCGACTTCGAGCGCGGGCTGCGAGTCGGCCACGATACCGGCCCCGGCGAACAGGTGCATCGCGTGGCCCTGCACACGCGCGCAGCGGATCGCCACGTACCAGTCGCCATCGCCGGACGCATCGGTCCAGCCGACCGCGCCGGCATAGAAGCCGCGGTCGAAGGGTTCGAGTTCGCGGATCGCCTGCAGCGCCGGCAGCCGCGGCGTGCCGCAGACGGCAGGCGTCGGATGCAGCACGCCGGCGAGCGTGGCCGACGAGATCTCCGCGGACTTCAGCGTGCCGGTGATGCGGGTCGCGAGGTGCCACATCGTCGCGGTCGCATGCAGCGACGGCCGCGGCGGCGCCTGCAGCTGGCTGCACAGTGGCGCGAGGCCGTCGAGGATCGCCTCGACGACGAAGCGGTGTTCGTGCAGGTCCTTGTCCGAGGCCAGCAGCGCGTCTGTACGACGGCGGTCCTCGGCCTCGTTGCCGACGCGACGCGCCGAACCGGCCAGCGGATGCGAGACCACCGCGCGGCCGCGGCGCGAGACCAGCAGCTCCGGCGTCGCGCCGACCAGCCACGCAGGCGCTTCGCCCGGCGCGACCGGCAGCGGCACGACGTAGGTGGTCACGCTGGCATCGCTGCCGAGCTTGACCGCGAGCACGTGCGGGTCGATCGGGGACGCGCCTTCGACCCGCAGGCCGCGCGCGAGCACGACCTTGCGCAACGCGTCCTCGCCGGCAGGCGCATCGCGCAGCATGGCGACGCAACGCGCGACCGCGTCGGCGTAGTCGGCCGCCGGCGGCAGTTCCGCCGCGGCGAACAGCGGGCCGAGCGTCGACGGCAATGCGCCGGTGCCGGGCGCGGAGAAACGCGCCGGCTGGTACAGCGCATCGTCGCAATGCGGATCGAACGGCAACGCGCCGACCAGCAGGTCCGGACCGCTGCGCGGCGTGGCGAAGAAGCTCGCGACGCGTTCGCCGAGCGTCGCCGCGGGGCCCGCCGGCAGGCGCGCCTGGATGCCGTCGGTCGCCAGGCGCCGATCCGGCGCGTGCAGCCGGAACAGGCTGGCGACATCGCCGGTCAGATCGCGCGCTTCGATGGCGCGATTCGCGCTCATGCGGGCCGCCTCGCGTGCAGCGTCGCGACCAGCGACAGCACCGCCAGCACCACGCCGACGAACAGGTACGGCGCCGCCGGCGACCAGCGGTACAGCAGCGTGCCGAGCAGCGGACCGGCGACCATGCCCATGCCCTGCACCGCCGCGACCGTGCCCGCCGCTGCGCCCTGCTCGTGCGCCTCGACCGAATCGGCCGCCAAGGCCTGGAACGACGGGAACACGAAACCCATACCAAATGCGGCAAGTCCATATGCCGCCAGCAGCTGCCACTGCACGGCCACCAGCGCCGAAGACGCGAAGCCGACGCCAGAGACCAGCGCCCCGAACGCGATCCAGCGCGCCGGCGGCACGGCCTTGAAGCGCATCACCAGCGACTGGGCGAGGATCAGGCCGATGCCGACCGCAGTCAGCGCTAGGCCGGCCACGCGCGCGCCATCGGCCGGCGACAGCTGCAGGCGGTCGATCGCGAAGAAGCCGACGACGACCTGGGCGATCGTCACCGAGACCATCGCCGCGAACACCGTGAACACCGGCAGCCGCAGGCGCGGATCGGTCAGCGCCATCGCCGTCTTCGGCTTCCGGTGCAGCGTGTCCGGCGCCGGCGCATCCGGCAGCCGCCACCACAGCACGGCGAGCGCCAGCAGCGGCAGCGCCGCGGCGATGTACAGCGCCAGCGCGATGCCGTGGAACGCGATCCAGCCGGCCGCGGCCGGGCCCAGCACCATGCCCAGCGCGTTCGCGGTGCCGAGCTTGGCCATCGCGCTGCCGCGTCGGCCGGGCGGCACCTCGTCGGCGACCAGCGCGGCAGCGGTCGGCGGAATCGCCGCATAGAACAGGCCGATCAGCGCGCGCGTACCCACCAGCACCACCACCGACAGCAGCACCGCCGGTGGCGCGCGCAACGCCGAATCGACGAACACCGCCATCGCGATGTAGACGACGGCGTAGCCGGCCAGTCCGGCGAGCATGACCCGGCGCCGGCCGATGCGGTCGCTCAGTCGGCCCCAGCGCCGCGCCGACAGCATCCACAGCACGCCGGCGGCCGTCACCGACAGACCCGCGTGCCATTCGGCCAGCCCCAGCAGGCGCACGACCGGGCCCACCACGGCGACGAAGGCCATCATCGCCATCGTGCCCACGAGGGCGGTGAACACCAGCGCCGGCAGGGCGGATGCGGTGGGGCGCGCAGTCGTCGCAGTGGACATCGGGCTCTCGATTCACGGGCCATTGCGGCACGGGCGGCGCTGCGCGAGGCAGACGCGCAGCGAGGCCGGGACGCAATCGGAGCCGTAAATGATAACAGGTCGCATTTGAAACCGGCCATCCGGGCGCGCCGGAACGCTTCATTCCGCTACGATGAAGTTATTGAGAATAATTCGCATTCATTTTATCATTCGGGCACGTCGTCCCAGACGCCCCTTCCCACATCACCGCCTGCCGCCGCCAAGGCGAGTTTCCAGCGCCGGAGTTTCCGCATGTCGTACGCCCCCCTGCACCGCACCGCCCTGTCCGCCTCGATCGCCCTGCTGCTGTCCGCCCCCGCATTGGCGCAGAGCGTGTCCGACGATGCCGGGCGCGACGCCACCGACCTCGATACCGTCCGCGTCACTGCAGAAGCCATCGCCCGCCAGGCGCTGGGCACCTCGGTGATCACCGTCGAGGACATCGAGCGCCGCCCGCCGGCGAACGACCTGTCGGAGCTGATCCGCACGATGCCGGGCGTGAATCTCACCGGCAACAGCTCGTCCGGCCAGTACGGCAACAACCGCCAGATCGACCTGCGCGGCATGGGCCCGGAGAACACGCTGATCCTCGTCGACGGTAAGCCGGTCGGCTCGCGCGACTCGATCCGCATGGGCCGCAGCGGCGAGCGCAACACCCGCGGCGACACCAACTGGGTGCCGGCCGAGGCGGTCGAGCGCATCGAAGTGCTGCGCGGTCCGGCCGCGGCGCGCTACGGCTCCGGCGCCTCGGGCGGCGTGGTCAACATCATCACCAAGCGACCGACCGGCGACCTGACGGGCTCGCTGAGCCTGTTCGGCCAGGTGCCGCAGCACGGCGACGAAGGCGGCAGCCAGCGTGCCGGCGTGACCCTCAGCGGCCCGCTGACCGACGCGCTGTCGTTCCGTCTCTACGGCAACGTCAACAAGACCGAGGCCGATTCGCTCGATCTCAACGCGGACTTCCTGACCGACGTCGGCATCACCCCGCCCGCGGGCCGCGAAGGCGTGCGCAACAAGGACGTCAACGCCCTGCTGCGCTGGGATCTCAGCGACGCGCACGTCGTCGAGTTCGAGGCCGGCACCAGCCGCCAGGGCAACATCTACGCCGGCGACCGCGCGGTCAGCCTCGACGGCACCCCGCTGCTGACCGAACTGGCGAATTCCGGCGCCGAGACCAACCGCATGTACCGCAACAGCGGCGCGGTCACCCACCGCGGTGTCTGGGGCGACGCGTCGTCGCGGCTGACGCTCGCCTTCGAAGGCACCAACAACACGCGCCTCAACGAAGGCCTGGCCGGCGGGCCCGAAGGCAGCATCGGCAACGCGACCGCATGGTCGACCTCGCGCCTGCGCAACTACGCGATCGACGGCGAGGTGAACCTGCCGACGATGATCGGCGCGACCGAACACATCTGGACCGTCGGCTTCGAACATCGCGACAGCGAACTCGAGGATCCCTATTCGATGTCGCAGTCGGGCGGCAACGGCGGCGGCATTCCCGGGCTCGATCCGGCGCGCGGTGGCGGCAAGGCCGATGCGCAGACGTCGGCGGTGTTCGTCGAGGACAACATCTATGCCGGCGAGCGCTGGATCCTGACCCCGGGCGTGCGCTTCGACCACCACAGCCAGTTCGGCAACAACGCCAGTCCCAGCCTCAACGTGCAGTTCGCACTGAGCGAAGACCTCAAGCTCAAGGGCGGCGTGGCCCGCGCGTTCAAGGCGCCGAACCTCTACCAGTCGAACCCGAACTACCTGTACTACACGATGGGTTTCGGCTGCCCGGACAACTTCCCGAGCCTCGGCTCGGGCTGCTACATCCTCGGCAACCCCGATCTCGATGCCGAAACCAGTCTCAACAAGGAAATCGGCATCGAGTGGGCGCCGGCCTCCGGCCACCACGCGTCGCTGACGTACTTCCACAACGACTACGAGGACAAGGTGGTCGCCGGCTTCACGCCGGTGGGACAGACGCCCGGTCTGCCCGGCGTGCAGCCCGCACGCATCTTCCAGTGGGAGAACGCGCCCGAAGCCGTGGTGTCGGGCCTCGAGGGCAACGTGAACATTCCGCTGATCGGGATGCGCGGCAGGGTGCTGAAGTGGAACAACAACGTCACCTACATGATCGAGAACGAGAACAAGGTGACCGGCCAGCCGCTGTCGGTGATTCCGGAATACACCGTCAACACCTCGCTCGACTGGCAGGCCACCGAAGCGCTGTCGCTGCTGCTGACCGGCACGTTCTACGGCCGCCAGGAACCGGCGACGCGCGACATGAACAACGACGACCGCTGCGCCGAGGCCGGCGCGAACTGCGACTCCGTGCGCCAGGTGCGCGATCCGTACAACGTCTGGGGCATCGGCGCGCGCTATCGCATCACGCCGACGGTCAGCCTCGGCGGCGGCGTCAACAACCTGCTCGACAAGCGCCTGTTCCGCGAGTCCAACAGCCAGTACGCGGGCGCGGCGACCTACAACGAGCCGGGCCGTTCGTACTACGTCAGCATGAACATCGGCTTCTGAGTCCCGCCGCACCTCGCCGGACCGCCTGCGGTCCGGCATCCATCCCGCGACGATCTGGACGCATCCGTCCCGTCGCACGAAGATCGGAAGCCCGCGCCCCACGATGTCCCGCATGCCTACCCGCAGATCCACCGCCACCCGTCCGCTGCGCCTGGCCACGCTCGCCGCGGCCGCCGGCCTGCTGTTCGCGCTGCAGGCCGTGCCACAGACCGCCGCCGCGCAACAGCGCGACCCGACGAAATCGATCACCGACACCGTCGCCAATCACGCGTCGCAGCACTACGCTTTCGAGCGCTTCGACGTCACGAGCGCCGACGGCCAGCGCACCTGGCGCGTGCACGTCGCGGTGCCGAAGACCGCGGCGCCCGCCGAAGGCTGGCCGACGTTCTGGATGCTCGACGGCAATGCCGCGCTGATCGAATTCGACGAGGCGCTGCTGGCCGAACTCGCCGCGCAGCCGCTGCCGCATGCGCTGGTGTTCGTCGGCTACGCCAACGACCTGCGCATCGATTCGGAAGCACGCACACGCGACTACACACCGTTCGCCGGCGAGCGCCCGGTGCGCGACGGCGGCACGATCACCGGCGGCGGTGGCGCGGATGCGCTGCTCGAAGTCATCGAGCGGCAGGTCCGTCCCGAAATCGAGCGCCGCGTCGCCACCGATCCGACGCGGCAGACGCTGTGGGGCCATTCGCTGGCCGGCCTGTTCGCGCTGCACGTGCTCTACACGCGTACCGGCGCATTCGACACCTACGCCGCCGGCAGCCCGTCGCTGTGGTGGGGCGACGGCGCCCTGCTCGGCGCGCCCGAGCAGCGCTTCGTCGCCAACAACGCAGGCCACCGCGCGCGCGTGCTGATCGGCCTGGGCGAAGGCGAGCGCACGCGCCAGGTCGCGCACCGCGACCTCGACGATCCGCGCGTGCAGGTGCACCTGCGCCGGATCGAGGCCGCGCCGCCGGATTCGGCCGAGAAGCTCGCCCAGCGCCTGTCGGACGTCGACGGCCTGCAGGTCGAATACCGCGAGTTCCCCGAGCTGACCCACGGACCGATGTTCCGCGCGTCGCTGATGTGGGCGCTGCACGCGATCACCGGCGTCGCCGACCACAGCGACACGCCGAGCCATGCCGACGGCGTGGATCCGAACCGGTGAACGCACGCGCGACGGACATCGACGGCTACGTGGCGGACGCCGCGTACCCGATGCATTTCCATCGCGAACAGATGCCGGCGTGGTTGCACGCCACCGCCACCGCGCTGGGCGTCCGCGCACCCGACCTCGCCCGGCCCTACCGCTGGTGCGAACTCGGCAGCGGCGCAGGCCTGACCGCGCTGGTCGCCGCGGCCTGCAATCCCTCGGGCCGCTTCACCGCGGTCGACGCCGATGCCGCGCAGATCGCCCGCGCCCGCGGCATCGCCGAACGCGCGGGCCTGGCCAACCTCGAATTCGTCCACGCCGATCTGCGCGAGTACGCGACGCAGACCGGCGAGGCCTTCGATTTCATCGTCTCGCACGGCCTGTGGGCCTGGGTCTCGGACGCGGTACGCGAGTCGATGCTCGCGATCGTCGACCGGCGTCTCGCACCCGGCGGCCTGCTCGAACTCGGCTACATGAGCCATCCCGGCGCCTCGCAGCTGCAGGGCGCGCAGCGCCTGCTGCACGAGGCCGGCCGCCATCTCGAAGGCGACGCGGCGTCGCGCAGCGCCACAGCGCTGTCGCTGCTGCGCGAGCTCGCCGACGGCGGCGGCGGCTTCTTCGCCGAGCATCCGGGCGCGACGCGCCAGCTCGATGCGATGGCGCGCGAGCCGGCCGCCTACATCGCCCACGAATTCCTCGGCGCGCACTGGCAGCCGCAGCACGTGGCCGACGTGATCCGCGCATTCGCCGGCGTCGGCTGCGGCTTCGTCGGCAGCGCGACGCCGATCGAGAACATCGATGCGCTGTCGATTCCCGGCCAGCTGCAGGCGCGTCTGCGCGCGTTGCCGCCGGGCCCGCTGGCCGAGACCGCGCGCGATCTCGCCCGCAACCAGAGCCTGCGCCGCGACCTGTTCCAGCGCGATGCGCGCCGGCTCGACGATGCCGCGCATCTGGACGCACTCGACGCGCTGGTGTTCGCCGCCCTGCCCGGCGCGCCGGCGACGCTCGAGGGCGATCTGCGCTTCGACACACGCATCGGCCCAGTGACCGGCGCGCGTGCGCTGTTCGCGCCTGCGCTCGAGGCGCTGGCGCAGGGGCCGGTGTCGTTCGCCGACCTGCGCCTGCTCGCGCCCTACGACGCCGCGCCGGGCCTGCTCAACCAGGCGCTGCAGGCGCTGACGTGGGCGGGCTTCGCGCATGCCTGCCTGCCGTCCAGCCGCGATACCGCGGCCGATGCGCTGTCGCGTCAACTCTCACCGCTTCCGGGCGTTCCCGCGTTGGCGCTGTTGCCGGCGATCGGGTCCGCCGCCCCACGCCAGGTGCCGCGATGACCATCGCCGCGCGCCCAGCACCCGGTGTGCCCGCACTACCCGCTGCTTCCTTCCGGCGATACGGAACGCCGGTCAAATCCACGCTCCAGGAGTTCGTCATGCAAAAGCTGTCCTCGCGTCGTCTGCGGCTCGCCGCCCTGTCCATCGCCCTGTGCGCCGCCGTCGGCGCCGCGGGTGCGCAGGGCTTCGGCCAGCCGGCCCTCGACTTCAAGGGTGCCGTGCGCGCCGCAAGCCCCGTGGTCAAGGCCGGCGACACGGTCGAGCTCGACGGTAGCGGCTTCCAGCCGGGCCAGACGGTCACGCTGCTGCGTGGCGAAACCGTGCTCAACGCCCAGCCCTGGACGGCCGATGCCGAAGGCCGCTTCAAGGGCAATGTGCAGATCCCGGCCGACGCCGTGACCGGTCGTCACCCGGTCGTCGTGCGCGCCGCCAACCCGGATGCCGCCGTCGTGTTCGATCTGAAGATTTCCAAGGACGTACCGCTGTCGGGCGCCGAGCGCTACGACGTGACCACCAACAAGCTGGTGCAGGGCCTGTACCAGGTCGCGCACAGCGAGGCATCCAATGCGCTGTTCGTGACGGCCGCGGTCGGCCGTCCGCCGGTCACCCGGTCGGAGCTGCTCAAGCTCGATCCCGACACGCTTGAGATCACCGCACGCGTCACGCCGGCCCAGGTCGAAGGCCAGACCGATGCGCGTGTCTATGCGGTCTACGGCGTGGCCGTCGACGACGTCAACGGCAATGTCTGGGTCACCAACACCCGCGACGACACGGTGGCCGTGTATCGCCAGTCGGACCTGTCGCTGGTCAAGCAGTTCGACAAGGGTGTGCTCCCGCACGGCCGCGACGTGGTCGTGGACACCAAGGACAACCGTGTCTGGGCCAGCGGCTTCGGTGGCGGCAAGTTCGTGGCCTTCGACGCGAAGACGCTCGAGGTGGTGCAGGACCTGACCGTCGCGTCGGCAGTGCGCGGCGAGGAATTCGGGCCGATGGCGCTGACCCTCGACCGCGCCGCCGGCAAGCTCTATTCGGTGGGCCTGTCCACCGGCGAGGTGGTCGTGCTCGATGGCGCAACCGGCGCGGTGGACCGGATGTTCCGGTTCCCGTCCATCAACGGCGGCATCGGTGTCGCGATCGATCCCGAGGGGCGTCGCCTCTACGTCGCGGCGCAGGGCAGCGACAACCTGGTGATCGCCAACGCCGACACCGGCGAGGTGCTGCACGACGTCTACGTCGGCGCCGGCGCCGTCTACGTCGCCTTCGATCCGCACAGCAAGCTCGCGTATGTCGCGAGCCGTGGCGCCGGCACGATCACGGCGGTCGATGCGAACGGCACCATCGTCGCGAACCTCGACGGCGGCACGCTCCCTAATCATGTGCTGCCGACCGGCAACGGCACGGTCTACGCGGTGAACAAGTCGCGCGGCGCCGAGGACCAGGACGGCGACCAGATCCGCCGGATCACGCCGAAAACCAACTAAAATCGGTGCCTCGCAGCGGCCGGACCCGGTCCGGCCGCTGCTTTTTTTGTCCGCCGCGATGGAAGTCCCGATGTCCGAACGCCGCCTCCGCGCCCCGCTGATCCTCGCCTTCGCCTGCGCGCTGGCCGCCTGCGCGCCTTCGTCGACGGCGCCCGAGTCGACGGCGAACGGCACGGCATCGCCGCCGCCAGCGGAGGCGACCGACACCCTGCCCGAAGGCTGGCAGCGCATCGCCGGCACCGACATCCCGCGCGTCGCGCGCTCGCAGCAGGACCTGCCCGCGACCGTGCGTTCCGACGACGGCGTCGAAGTCACCATCACCGACACCAGCCGTACGATCGTCGGCAACGACGACATCGTGATGGTCATGGACTCCCTCGGCCTGTCCGACCAGGTGTTCGCCGCGCCGACCAATGCGGTCACCGACACCGGCCGCTCTGCGCGGCACCATTTCCTGTTCAACCGGACCACCGGCGTCGAAGGCATCCTCAGCCTCGACGGCACCCTGTTCGTCGGCAACAGCCTGCGCCGCCACGGCAAGCTCGCGCAACCGCTGCGCGATACGGGCCAGACGCTGGTGATCGTCGACGAACTGCAGCCGATTCCCGAGAAGGTGCGCAAGCTCGCGGTCGTGTTCGGCCATGCCGACGAAGGCGAGCAGCTCGCCGCCCAGGTGCAGCAGCAGCTCGACGAAGCCGCGCGCATCGCCGCCACGCACACGCGCAAGCCGCGCGTGATCCATGTCTCCGCCACCGGCGGCGGTGGTTCGCCGACCGTCGGCGGCGCCGATACCGCGGCCGCGGTGCTGATCCGCCTCGCCGGCGGCCTCAACGTCGGCGACGAAGCCAAGGTCGCCAACTACTCGCAGCTCAGCAACGAGGGCATCGTCGCGGTCGAGCCCGAGGTCATCCTCGTCAGCGAGGACGACCTGCGCGTGTTCGGCGGGCAGGCCGGCCTGTGGAAGGCCTACCCGACGCTGAAGCAGACGCCGGCCGGCTTCGCCGATCGCGTCTGGGTGATGCCCGACACCCAGCTCAAGGTCAGCAGCATCGGCGGCGGCACCGGCGCAGTCGCGCTGGCGCGGGCGCTGGCCGCGCTGGCCGCCGAACTCGACACGCCGCCCGGCGCATGACCGGAGCGGCGCGACGCACCGGCCTGGTCCGGCGACCGCCGGGCGGGCTGCTGTTCGTCGGCATGCTCGTGTTGCTGGCGGTCGTGATCGTGCTGTCGTTCGGCATCGGTCCGCTGCGCATTCCGCCGGGCGACGTGGTCCACGTGATCGCGCACAAGCTGGGCCTGGTCGACGCCGGCGCGCTGACCCAGCGCGACATCTCGGTGGTCTGGAACCTGCGCGTGCCGCGTGCGCTGCTGGCGGTGATCGTCGGCGCCTCGCTGGCGATGGCCGGCGCCGGCCTGCAGGGACTGTTCGGCAATCCGCTGGCCGATCCGGGCATCGTCGGCGTGACCCACGGCGCGGCGCTCGGCGCGGTCTCGGCGATCGTGCTCGGTCTGACCGCATTCGGCGCGTGGACGATTCCGGTCGCGGCCTTCCTCGGCGGCGCCGCGACGACGACGCTGATCTACGTGCTGGCGCGGCCGGACCGCGGCACCGGCACCGCGACGCTGCTGCTGGTCGGCATCGCGATCGCGGCCGCGTGCTCGGCGGCGATCGGCTTCTTCACCTACATCGCCGATGCCGACGAACTGCAGTCGCTGGTGTTCTGGCAGATGGGCTCGCTGGCGATGGCGAACTGGAATTCGATGCTGGCCGCGCTGCCCGCGTTCGCACTCGGCGCGATCGCATTGCGCGCGCTCGCCACACCGCTCGACATGCTCGCGCTCGGCGAACGTCAGGCGCAGCACATCGGCCTCGACGTCAAGCGCGCACGATTGATGCTGATCGCGGTCTGCGCACTGCTGGTCGGCTCGGCGGTCGCGTTCGCCGGCGTCGTCGGCTTCGTCGGCCTCGTCGTGCCGCATTTCGTGCGCCTGCTCGCCGGCCCCGGCCATCGCTGGCTGGTGCCGCTGTCGGCGGTTGCCGGCGGCCTGTTGATCGTCGTCGCCGACACCGCCGCGCGCAGTCTCGATCCGCCGTCGGAAATTCCGCTCGGCCTGTTCTCGGCCGCGCTCGGCGCGCCGTTCTTCCTGTGGCTGGTGCTGCGCCGACGGGGCACGGCATGAGCCTGCCGGCCGATCCCGACCTCGCCCACGACGTGCTCGCACTCGACGGCGTGAACGTGCGTATCGACGGCCGCGCGATCCTCGACGCGGTCGACCTGCGCTTCTCGCGCGGCACGCTGACCGCGCTGGTCGGCCCGAACGGCGCCGGCAAGTCGACCCTGCTCGCGGTCGCCAGTGGCGATCTCGTGCCGGCCGCCGGCCGCGTGCGCCTGTCGGGCGCCGAGCTGCGCGACTGGCAGGCGCGCCCGCTCGCCCGCGAACGCAGCGTGCTGCCGCAGGACCACGCGGTGCGCTTCGGTTTCAGCGTGCGCGAGGTCGTCGCGATGGGCCGGCTGCCGCATCCGCCGTCACCGGACGCGGATGGCCGCATCGTCGATGCCGCACTGGCATCGGCCGACGTCACCCACCTCGCCGCGCGCGACGTGCAGACCCTGTCGGGCGGCGAATCCTCGCGCACCGCCTTCGCCCGCGTACTCGCCCAGACCACGCCGGTCGTGTTCCTCGACGAGCCCACCGCCGCGCTCGACCTGCAGCATCAGGAAGCCGTGCTGCGCATCGCCCGCGGCCTCGCCGACGACGGCGCCTGCGTGATCGTCGTCCTGCACGACCTCAATCTCGCCGCCGGCCACGCCGACCGCATCGTCATGCTCCACGCCGGCCGCATCGCCGCCGACGGCAGCCCGCGCGAGGTGCTGACGCAGGCGACAATCGAACGCGTCTATGCGCAGCCGGTCCTCGTGCTCGAACACCCGACCCGCGGCGTGCCGCTGGTCGTCAGCGACGATCCGCGTCCGGCGAATTGATCCGCGCCTGGCGCGATGAAGCCTGCTCGCCGGGTATTTCAACGCACTTCGACTTATGACGGCATCAGTCGTCCGAGAAGCCAACTACCCGCGAAGTCAGAGCCCCTCTTCCCTTGGGAGAGGGGTTGGGGTGAGGGCGCTCTTCGCGATTCAGCATCCGCTCGCGCAGCGCCCGCTTCACTTGGCGCCTCCCGGACCAACGGCGCATCATCGGGTCACCCCACCCGACCCGACGCGTCCCATACCCGGAGACCCGCGATGCCCATTCACGCCGGTGCCACGATCATCCCCTGCCTGCGCTACGACGACGCCCCGCGCATGATCGACTGGCTCTGCGAGGCCTTCGGCTTCGAAGCGCAGGCCGTCCACGCCGACGGCGGCGCCGTGCACCACGCCCAGCTGGTCCACGGTAGCGGCATGCTGATGCTCGGTTCGACCCGGCGCGGCAGCGAATGGGGCGACCTGATCACCCAGCCGCGCGACATCGGCGGCCGCACCACGCAGAGCCCCTGCGTCGTCGTCGCCGACGTCGATGCGCATTACGCGCGGGCGAAGGCCGCCGGCGCGGAGATCGTGCAGGACATCGCCGACCAGCCCTACGGCGGCCGCGGCTATTCCTGTCGCGATCCGGAAGGCCACCTGTGGTGGTTCGGCAGCTACGACCCGTGGTCGGAATGACATCGCTTCCGTAGGAGCGCGCTCGCGCGCGAAAAGGCTCTACTGGGAAAGCCGCTTCGCGCGCAAGCGCGCCCACACGAGCGTTCAAGCGTCGCGCAGACGCGCGACGACCGGCGCGACCTGCGCCTGCCTGCCCAGCGCTTCGCCGACCTCCGCCAGCCGCTGCGCCAGTGCCTCCGCCTCGTCGGCGCGCAGTGTCGCGTGGCCGACCTTGCGGCCGTCGCGCGACGCCTTGCCGTAGTCGTGCCAGTGCCCGCCGGCCGTCGACAGCACGGCCGCGGCATCGGGCATCTCGCCGATCCAGTTGAGCATGCTGACCACGCCGCGCACGGCGGTATCGCCGAGCGGCAGGCCCAGCACCGCGCGCAGGTGGTTCTGGAACTGTGAGGTTTCGCTCCCTTCGATGGTCCAGTGCCCCGAGTTGTGCACGCGCGGCGCGAGTTCGTTCGCGAGCAGCTCGCCGTCGCGGCAGAACAGCTCGAGTGCGAACACGCCGACGTAGCCGAGGCGCTCGGCGATCGCCCGTGCATGCGACAGCGCGGTCGCATGCAGCGACGCATCGACACGCGCGGGCGCCAGGCTCGCCGACAGCACGCCGTCGACATGCCAGTTCTCGGTCAGCGGCCAGGCGCGGAATTCGCCGTCGCGACCGCGCACGGCGACCACGCTGAGTTCGCGCTGGAACGCGACGAACCCCTCCAGGATCAGTCCGACGCTCGAAGCCTGCGCGCCGAGCGCGTCCCACGCGGCCTTGACATCGGCCGGCGACTTGATCCGGAACTGGCCCTTGCCGTCGTAGCCCAGGCGCCGGGTCTTGAGGATGCACGGCGTGCCGATGCGCGCGACCGCGTCATCGAGCTGCGCACGCGTCGCGACGTCGGCGAAATCCGGCACCGGGATGTCGAGCTCGCGAAACAGGGTCTTCTCGGCGAGCCGGTCCTGGGTCAGCGCCAGCGCGGCGGGATTCGGAAACACCGGCACGCGCTCGTCGAGCCAGTGCGCGCTTTCCGCCGGCACGTTCTCGAAATCGAAGGTCGCCACGTCCACCTTGCCGGCGAACTCGGCCAGCGCGGCCTCGTCGCGGTAGTCGCCGACCAGCAGCGGCGCGAACTGGCCGGCGCAGGCGTCGTCGGACGTGTCCATCACGAGAAACCGCAACCCCAGCGGCGCGCCCGACAGCGCGAGCATGCGGGCGAGCTGGCCGCCGCCAAGAATACCGACGGTCGTCATGCGCGAACCTGCTCAAGCGATGCAGATGCCCGGCGACCGCGATCCCGCATGGCACCGACTCCCCCTCTCCCTCCGGGGTGAGGATGGCCTGCTGGCGCGGCACTGCCGCGCAGGCCGGCCGAACGCACGGCGCGCTGCGCCGGGCCGGGGCGCGGATGGGGTGAGGGCGACAGACGCGCACGTCTGCCGATGCCGCTCGTCATGCGCGACCGGCTCATCGCCGCGGGTCGTCGTTGCCGGCGACGTCGTCGGTCTGGCGCTGGCGGAATTCGGCGAGCGCGGCAGCGACCGCAGCGTCATCGGCGGCCAGCATCGCCGCGGCGAACAGGGCTGCGTTGGCGGCGCCGGCATTGCCGATCGCGAACGTCGCCACCGGAATGCCGGCCGGCATCTGCACGATCGACAGCAGTGAATCCATGCCGTTGAGCGCCTTCGACTGCACCGGCACGCCGAGCACCGGCACCGCGGTCTTCGACGCCAGCATGCCCGGCAGATGGGCCGCGCCGCCGGCGCCGGCGATGATCGCGCGCAGCCCGCGCGACTGCGCGCTGGATGCGTAGTCGAACAGCACGTCGGGCGTGCGATGCGCGGAGACCACGCGGACCTCGTGGGAAACGCCGAGTTGCTCGAGCTTCTGCGCGGCGTGCTGCATCGTGTCCCAGTCGGATCGCGATCCCATCACGATGCCGACCTTCGGCGGAACGGAACTGGCGGTCATTGGGGGTCCCCGGCCACAAAGACGCATTTTATCCGCCCCGGCGCCATCGTGCGCGCGCGCCGGCCGCGCATCCCCGGAATGCTACCCTTCCGGTCCGCTCCCGACGCCCGCACAAGACCGCCCATGGACCGCAAGCTGCTCGACATCCTCGTCTGCCCCGCCAGCCGCCAGCCGCTCGCGCTGCTCGACGCAGCGGGACTCGACGCGCTCAATGCGGCGATCGCCACGGGCTCGGCGCGACGCGAAGACGGTGCGGCGCAGGCGGGCCCGGTGCGCGAAGCGCTGATCACCCACGACCGCAAGCGCGTCTACCGCGTCGACGACGGCATCCCGGTGCTGCTGGTCGAAGAAGCCATCGGCACCGCGCAGATTCCCGACTTCCCGAAATCATGAGCAGCGGCGACCGCTTCGGAACACCGCACGCTGCCGTCGAAGCCAATGTCGCCGCGGCGCTTTCGGAAGACATCGGCAGCGGCGACGTCACCGCCGCCCTGCTGCCCGACCATGCCGACGTCGCCTATCTGCTGTGCAAGCAGGACGCGGTGGTCTGCGGACGTCCTTGGTTCGATGCCTGCCACCGCGCGCTCGATCCCGACGTGCGCATCGACTGGCGCGTCGACGAGGGCGACCATGTCGCGGCGGGCACCGTGCTCGCGACGCTCGCCGGACGCGCGCGCGCGCTCGTCACTGCCGAGCGCACTTCGCTGAATTTCATGCAGACGCTGAGCGCGACCGCGACGGTCACCGCGCGCCACGTCGCGGCGGTCGCCGACACCGCCACCCGCATCCTCGATACCCGCAAGACCCTGCCCGGCCTGCGGCTTGCGCAGAAGTACGCCGTGCGCGTCGGCGGCGGCGGCAACCATCGCATCGCCCTCTACGACACGGTGATGCTCAAGGAGAACCACGTGCGCGCGGCCGGGGGCATCGCCGCGGCGGTCGAGGCCGCGCGCGCGCAGTTCCCCACGCTGCCGCTGGTGATCGAGGTGGAAACCCTGGACGAGCTGCGCGCCGCACTCGATGCCGGCTGCACTCGCGTGCTGATCGACGACTTCGACCGCGAGCTGCGCCGCGAGGCGGTGCGCATCGCGCGCGATGCGCCGTACGCCGGACGCATTCCGCTGGAGGTCTCAGGCAGCGTCGATTTCGACGGCCTGCGCGCGATCGCCGAGGACGGCGTGGACTACGTCTCGATCGGCGGCCTGACCAAGCACATCCACGCGATCGACCTGTCGCTCAAGCTCGGCCCACCGCCGGGCTGACGCAGGACCGGGTACACCTGCAGGAGCGCGCTCGCGCGCGATGGGACTTCCCGGGAAACGCCGCATCGCGCGCAGGCGCGCTCCCGTATGGAATCTCCACCGCACTTGTAACCGGCCCGCCCCGCCGCCACAGTTCGCGCATGCCCGACTTTCCGACGATGATCTTCGCGATGCTGGCCGCGTTCGCCGCATTCCTGTGGTGGAGCGGCGCGCGCGCGGCTGCCGAGCGCGCTGGACAGCTCGGGCGCGAGGCCTGCGAACGGGCCGGCGTGCAATGGCTGGACCAGGCCGTCCACGCCCATTCGATGCGGCTGCGTCGCGGCGACGACGGACGCCTGCGCGTCGAACGCAGCTTCCGGTTCGAATACTCCGAAGACGGGGTGCAGCGCCACATCGGGCAGCTGGTATTGCGCGGCGAACAGCTGGTGGCCTTCAGCGGCCCGACGCGTCCGCAGGCCGTGCCGATCCACTGGACCAGCTGAGACGTCTACGGTCGCGGATGACCGCACAGGCTCGCACTTGCTGACGCACTCACGTCCGACCGCTTCCCACCTACTTCACCACGCGCAGATGCCCGCGACGCGGCTCCGGCGGCGTGTCGCCATCCGGCGGATCTTCAGGCCCCTCACCATTGCCGTTGCCGTCGTCTTCCACCGCATGCAGCGCAGGCGCGCTGTCCTCGGCGTCGTCGCGCGGTTCGGAACCGGCGATCTCCTCCGGCAGCGCCATGCCCTGTCCGGTCTCGCGTGCATAGATCGCGAGCACCGCGCCCACGGGCACCAGCACCGACTGGCTGACGCCGCCGAAACGCGCGGAGAACCGCACGCTGTCGTTATCCATTTCCAGCCGGCCGACCGCGCGGTCGGCGACGTTGAGCACGATGCGCCCGTCCTTGACCGCATGCGCCGGCACGCGCACGCCCGGCTGCCGCGCATCGACGAGGATGTGCGGGGTCATGCCGTTGTCGGCGATCCATTCGTAGAGCGCCCGCAGCAGGTACGGGCGATGGCTGGTCATCGGGGGCGGGCTGTCCGTCATGCGCGACAGTTTAGCCGTTCATCCCGTCATTCAGGCGTTCAGAACTGCACAGTCGACGACTGCCGTTCAATCAGGGAGCGCACGCAGCTGCCGCTCCTGCGGCGTCAGGCTGCGGACGAAGCCGGGGCTGCGGAAGATGCGGTTGCCGTAGTCCTCGATCGCCTTGGCGCCGTCCTTGGGCAGCGGGATGTCGAGCGCCTGCAGGCGCCAGACGATCGGTGCGACCGCGCAGTCGGCCAGGCTCATTTCCGGATTGAGGAAGAACTTGCTGGCCTTGAACAGCGGCACCGCCGCGGTCACCAGTTCCTTCAGGCGCTTGCGGCCGCTTTCGGCCTGGGCCTTGTTGCCCATCTGGATGGCCTGGACCTGCGGCACCCAGTCGTGCTCGATGCGCAGCATCGCCAGGCGCAGCCGCGCGCGCGACAGCGGATCGACCGGCATCAGCGGCGGATGCGGGTAACGCTCGTCGAGATACTCGCTGACCACGCTCGCCGCGTAGAGCACCAGCTCGCGTTCGACCAGGGTCGGCACCGAATGGTAGGGATTGAGGTCGATCAGATCCTCGGGAGGATTCTGCGCGTCCACCGGGACCATGTCGTAGTTCACGCCCTTGGCGGCCAGCACCAGGCGCGCACGATGACAGAGCACATCGTCGACAGAAGAGAACAGCGTCAGCACGTTTCGCATGGATGCACTCGCGGCCGTCGCCCGGCCTGTCCGGAGGCTGGAGTCCGCCAGCCCGGTGACGCCGCTCCTCGCGGACGGTCGTCGCGGTTTCCCGAGTCTCGCATTTCCCTGAGCCGGACGGCAATGGGCCGGATGGCACGCTGGAATTGCCCCCGGCATGGGCCGGGGACGGGATCGATCAGTGGACGTCGCGCCAGTATTCCTGCTTCAGCAGCCAGGCCAGGAACGTCAGCAGGGTCAGGAATAGCAGCACCCAGACCCCGAGCTGCTGGCGCTTGAGCGCGGCCGGCTCGCCGACGTATTCCAGGAACGTGGTGATGTCGCGGACGGTCTGGTCGAACTGGCGGGCGTCCTGGCTGCCGGGGCTGCCCAGCTCCAGATGCGCGACGACCGGCTCGCCGATGTCGTCGACGCCCTCGTGCACCGGACGCTGCAGGCCCTGCATCTCCCACAGCGGGTTGGGCATCGAGGCGTTCGGGAACAGCGTGTTGTTCCAGCCCAGCGGACGGGTCTCGTCGAGGTAGAACGACTTGAGGTAGGTGTAGACCCAGTCGCTGCCGCGCACGCGGGTGATCAGGCTCAGGTCCGGCGGCGCCTGGCCGAACCACTGCGCGCCCTGCTCGGCCGGCATCGACGACAGGATGTGTTCGCCGTAGGCCGCGCCGGTGAGGTTGAGGTTGTTCATGACCTCGTCCTCGGTCAGGCCCAGATCCTCGGCCATGCGCGAATAACGCATGAACTTCAGCGAATGGCAGCCGGCGCAGTAGTTCATGTACAGCTGCGCGCCGCGTTGCAGCGAGGCGCGGTCGCCGATGTCGGTGCCGGCCTGCTCGACCGGCCCGCCGGCGGCGGCGAACGCGCCGAACGACAGCAGCAGGCCCAGGGCGGCGGTGGCGATGCGCGCGAAGAACATGCGGGTGAAGGCGTGGTCAGTCATGCGTCGTCACCCGTTCCGGCACAGGCTTGGTCCGGTCCAGCGCGGTCCAGATCGGCATCGTGATGAAGAACCCGAAGTAGAGGAAGGTCAGCACGCGGCCGATGATCGTCTCCACCGGATCGGTACCGGGGCCGGCGCCGATCTTGCCCAGCCACACGAAGCACACCACCAGCACCGCGAGCATGATCTTGGTCAGCGGCCCCCGGTAGCGGTGCGAGCGCACCTTGCAGCGGTCCAGCCACGGCACCAGGAACAGGATCGCGATCGCGCCGAACATCACCAGCACGCCGCTGAGCTTGTGCGGCACCACGCGCAACATCGCGTAGTAGGGCGTGTAGTACCAGACCGGCTTGATGTGCTCGGGCGTCACCAGCTTGTTGGCCTCGGTGAAGTTGTCGTGCTCGAGGAACCAGCCACCGAACGCGGGGGCGAAGAAGATGATGAAGGCCGCGATGATCAGGAAGAAGCAGACGTAGAAGCCGTCCTTGACCGAGTAGTACGGGTGGAACGGGATGCCGTCGGCCGGCGCGGTCGGTGACCAGCGGTTGCCGTTGGGACCGTACTTGATCTCGACGCCGTCGGGATTGTTCGAACCCACCTCGTGCAGCGCGCCCAGGTGCAGCACCACCAACAGCAGCAGCACCAGCGGCAGTGCAATCACGTGCAGCGCGAAGAAGCGGTTGAGCGTCGCGTCGCTGGGCAGGTAGTCGCCCATGATCCATTCGGTCAGGCCGTTGCCGATGACCGGGATCGCGCCGAACAGCGAGATGATGACCTTCGCGCCCCAGAACGACATCTGGCCCCACGGCAGCACGTAGCCGAGGAAGGCTTCGGCCATCAGCACCAGGTAGATCAGCATGCCGAGGATCCACACCAGCTCGCGCGGCTTCTTGTAGCTGCCGTACATCAGCCCGCGGAACATGTGGATGTAGACGACGATGAAGAACAGCGACGCCCCGGTGGAGTGCATGTAGCGGATCAGCCAGCCCCACTCCACGTCGCGCATGATGTATTCGACCGAGGCGAAGGCTTCCGCCGCGCTCGGCTTGTAGTGCATCGTCAGGAAGATGCCGGTCAGGATCTGGTTGACCAGCACGACCAGCGACAGCACGCCGAAGATGTACCAGATGTTGAAATTCTTCGGCGCGTAGTACTCGGTCATGTGCTTGCGGTACATCGGCATCAATGCCGGTGCCCGCTCGTTGACCCAGTCGAAGACGCCGTTGGCGCCGCGGACGAGGATGTTGGCCATCAGGCGGCTCCCTCCGGATCGACGCCGATGACGAGCGTGTTGTCGTCGGCGTAGTAGTGCGGCGGCACGAGCAGGTTCGTCGGGGCGGGCACGCCGTCGTAGACGCGGCCGGCCATGTCGAACTTGGACTTGTGGCAGGGACAGAAATAGCCGCCCTTCCAGTTCGCGTCGAACGGCGCCGGCCGGATCTCGGCGACCATTTCAGGCGAGCAGCCCAGATGCGTGCACAGCCCGACCAGCACCGAGATGTCGGGCTTGATCGAGCGCAGCTCGGGGTTCGCCTCCAGCACGTAGGCCGGTTGCTGGTCGGGATTGCCGGATTCGGGATCCTTGAGCATGCCGTCGAGCGTCGGCAGCGCCTCGAGGATCGCCTTCGAGCGCTTGACGATCCAGATCGGCTGCCCGCGCCACTCGGCGATCAGGCGCTGGCCTTCCTGCAGTGCGCTGATGTCCACGGTCACCGGTGCGCCGGCGAGCTTGGCCCGGGCGCTGGGATTCCATGACTTGATGAACGGAATCGCGGTTACACCCGCGCCCACCGCTCCCACGACGAGGGTGCTCGCGGTCAGGAACCGGCGCCGCCCCTCATTGACTGGACCATCCCCAACAGGTCCGCTCACCGCTTCATCGACCATCCGGTACCCCGCCCTCTTTCGGTAGCTGTTGCGTACTGGCTGCCACGGACCGTTTCGCCCGCGTGGGACGGATGGCCGCTCTTTATAGAGAGGCCCGAGTGTAGCGGAACCCTGAATCGACCGACAATCGATTTGCCGACGTCGTATGCAGCCGCCGGCTCAGCGGCTCGCGAGTTGCCCGCGGTAGCGGTCGGCCAGCGTGCCGACGCGGACCACGTAGCGCTGGGTTTCGGCATACGGCGGCACCCCGCCATGGCGCTGCACGGCGCCTTCGCCGGCGTTGTAGCCGGCAGCGGCCAGAGTCAGATCGCCGTTGAAGCGCTTCAGCAGCCAGGCCAGGTATTCGACGCCGCCGCGGATGTTCTGCTCGGGGTCGAAGGCATTGACCACGCCGAAGCGGGCCGCGGTGGCCGGCATCAGCTGCATCAGGCCCTGCGCGCCGGCGCGCGACAGCGCGTTGGGGTTGAACGCGGACTCGGCATGCATGATCGCGCGCACGATCGCTTCCTCGACGCCGAACTCGCGCGACGCCCGCGCCACCTCGTCGCGGTAGGCGTTCTCGTTGAGCCGCACGCTGCCGAAGTTCACCCCCGGCGCCGCGCCGCAGGCATAGCAGGTCTCGAAGAAGCTGTAGCGGATCGTACGCACCGCGGCGACCTGCGCGCCGCCCGCGGGCCGGCTGCTGCTGTAGTGGCGCACGCCGTCCTTCACATAGGAATAGACCTGGCCCTGCTGCAGGCGGCGCTGGCTGGCGCCCTGCTGCGGGCGCGCGGCCGGGGTGGCGGCCGATGCGGCTGGCGCGGGCGTGGCAGGCGCCGGCCTGGCGGATGCCTGCGCAGCCGCGGCGGTGCCGCCCATGAAGGTCGCGGGCGCGCCGCTGTCGACGTTGGGCGGTGCGGTGGTCGGCGTAGCCGGCGCGGCGGCCGGTGCCGCCGCCCGAGTGCCGCTGGAACGCGGCGCGGCGGGCGCGCTGCTGACGATCCGGCAACTGGCACCGCTGACGCGTTTGCTGACGTATTGCGGGATGCCGTCGCCGGAATCGCAGCGATACAGGGTGCTGCCGGCAACCGGAAAGGCCGCCAGCAGACCGAGTGTCGCGATGATTCCCCATCCCCGTTTCACGACGCGGAGTGTCCGATGTTCGGCGTCGGTTGCCAAGTGCTTGATTGTGAACGCCGTGGACGCGAATCCGGCGCGGCGACCCGGACGCGTCCATGGCGCTTCCCGGTACACTGCCCGCCCCGTTCCCAGCCATCCGGCCCGGACTCAACGCCGCGCCCCGGACATGCCATGACCCAGACCGCTTCCGCGGCGCCGAGCGCGCCCGTCTCCGAGATTCCGTCCATCGCCGAAATGGCCCCGGCACTGCCGGCGCGCGGCACGCCCGGCGATGGCTCGCCATCGCGTGGAAAGCTCTTCATCCAGACCCACGGCTGCCAGATGAACGAGTACGACTCGGCCAAGATGGCCGACGTGCTCGCCGCCAGCGACGGCCTAGAGCTGACCGACAACGTCGAGGAAGCGGACATCGTGCTGGTCAACACCTGCTCGATCCGCGAGAAGGCGCAGGAGAAGGTCTTCAGCCAGCTCGGCCGCTGGAAGGCACTGAAGCAGGGCGGCAAGCCGGTACTGATCGGCGTCGGCGGCTGCGTCGCGTCGCAGGAGGGCGAGGCGATCGTCAAGCGCGCGCCGTACGTCGACCTAGTGTTCGGTCCGCAGACCCTGCACCGCCTGCCCGAGCTGATCCGCGCCAAGCGCGAGAGCGGCCTGCCGCAGGTCGACATCAGCTTCCCCGAGATCGAGAAGTTCGACCGCCTGCCCGAACCGCGCGCCGAGGGCCCGACCGCGTTCGTGTCGATCATGGAAGGCTGCTCGAAGTACTGCTCGTTCTGCGTGGTGCCCTATACCCGCGGCACCGAGATCAGCCGGCCGTTCGAGGACGTGCTGGTGGAAGTGGTGCAGCTGGCCGGCCAAGGCGTGCGCGAGATCAACCTGCTCGGCCAGAACGTCAACGCCTACCGCGGCGACATGGGCGACGGCACGATCGCCGACCTCGGTCTGCTGATCCGCACGATCGCCGAGATCGACGGCGTCGACCGCATCCGCTTCACGACCTCGCATCCGCTGGAGTTCTCTGACTCGCTGGTCGAGGCCTACCGTGACGTGCCGCAGCTGGCGAACTACCTGCACCTGCCGGTGCAGGCCGGCAGCGACCGCATCCTGTCGGCGATGAAGCGCGGCTACACCGCGCTCGAGTTCAAGCAGAAGATCCGCAAGCTGCGCGCCGTCCGGCCCGACATCTCGATCAGTTCGGACTTCATCGTCGGGTTTCCCGGCGAGACCGAGGCCGATTTCGAGAAGACGATGAAGCTGATCGAGGACGTCGGCTTCGACCAATCGTTCTCCTTCATCTATTCGCGCCGTCCCGGCACGCCGGCCTCCGACCTCGAGGATTCGGTGACCGCCGAGGAGAAGCACGCGCGCCTGTCGCGGCTGCAGGCGCACATCAATGCGCACGCCGCCGGCATTTCCGCCGCGATGGTCGGCAGCGTGCAGACGGTGCTGGTCGAGGGGCCGTCGCGCAAGGATCCGAGCGAGCTGACCGGCAAGACCGAGAACATGCGCTCGGTGAACTTCCCGGCGCCGGCGCGGCTGGTCGGACAGTTCGTCGACGTCGAGATCACCGCGGCATTGAGCAATTCGCTGCGCGGACGGATCGTGGTGCGCGAGGAAGCCGGGGCCGCATGACCCGCCCCACCCCGCCGTGCGGGGACCGTTGCAAGAAAAGCCTCGTCATTCCCGCGAAAGCGGGAATGACGAAGTCGAGGCGTATCGGTGCGGGAGAGCGCTCTTGAACGTTTCACCTGACGAACTCCACAGCGACGTAGCACCCCCACCGCTAGAATCCGCGCCATGACCAACGCCCTCCCCGAACGCACCTTCCTGCTCGAGCCCGCCGACGCCGAGCGCCTCGCCAACCTCGCCGGCCCCTTCGACGGCCATCTGCGCCAGGTCGAGCTGCGCCTGGGCGTGGAGATCGCCAACCGCGGCAACATCTTCCGCGTCACCGGGCGCGACGAGGCGATGCTCGACCGCACCGAGAAGCTGCTCAAGGCGCTCTACGCCGAGAGCGAGGACGAGGTGTTCGACAGCCACGCGATCAACCTGCGGCTGAGCCCGGCGAACGTCGAAGAGGACTACACACCGCAGGAAGTCTCGGTGCGGGTCAAGCGCGGCACGATCCGCGGCCGCGGTCCCAACCAGGCCAAGTACCTGCACAGGATCACCGGCCACGACATCAACTTCGGCATCGGCCCGGCCGGTACCGGCAAGACCTTCCTCGCGGTCGCGATGGCGGTCGAGGCGCTCAACGAATCCAAGGTGCAGCGCCTGATCCTGGTGCGCCCCGCGGTCGAGGCCGGCGAGAAGCTCGGCTTCCTGCCCGGCGATCTGACCCAGAAGGTCGATCCCTACCTGCGCCCGCTCTACGACGCGCTGTACGAGATGCTCGGCGTGGAAAAGGTGGCCAAGCTGCTCGAGCGCAACGTCATCGAGATCGCGCCGCTGGCCTACATGCGCGGGCGCACCCTCAACGACGCGTTCGTGATCCTCGACGAGGCGCAGAACACCACCATCGAACAGATGAAGATGTTCCTGACCCGTCTGGGCTTCGGCTCGACGGCGGTCGTGACCGGCGACCTCACCCAGATCGATCTGCCCAAGCACGTGAAGTCGGGCCTGCGCGATGCGATCGACGTACTGCACGAGGTCGATGGCGTCAGCTTCACGTTCTTCGAGGCGCGCGACGTCGTGCGGCATCCGCTGGTCGCTCGCATCGTCAGCGCCTACGAGCGCCGCGACGCGTCCGACGCGGCGACCGGTCCGGTGACGCGCGGATGACGCAAGGCCCCACCCGTCTCGACGTCGCGATCGGCTATGCGCTGCCGCGCAAGGGCCTGCCCGCCGCCGCGAGCTTCCGCAAGTGGACCGCAGCGGCGCTGGCCGGGCGCATCCGCGAGGCCGATCTCGCCATCCGGATCGTCGACGAGGACGAAGGCCGTGCGCTCAACCGCCACTACCGCGGCAAGGACTACGCGACCAACGTGCTGAGCTTTCCCGCCGAACTGCCGGAAGGCCTGCCCGAGGGCGTGCATCTGCCGCTGCTCGGCGACCTGGTGATCTGCGCACCGGTCGTCGCGCGCGAGGCCGCCGAACAGGCCAAGCCGCTGGGCGCGCATTACGCGCACCTCACCGTCCACGGCGTGCTGCATCTGCTGGGCTGGGACCACGAGGACGACAAGGACGCCGAGGCGATGGAACAGCTCGAACGCGAGATCCTCGCCGGGCTCGGCATCGACGACCCCTACGCCGGCGAGACGCGCTGACGAGGGCCTCCACGGCCGCCTGATAGACTGACGGCAAGGCCCATCCGGGCGATTCACGAACAAGCACCACGCCATGTCCGAGGACGACAGTCGACCCTCCCCCGCCTCCGAACCCCAGGAGCGCCGCCGCGGCTGGCTCGAGCGCCTGAGCTCGGCGATCTCCGGCGAGCCGAGCAACCGCGAGGACCTCGTGGAACTGCTCCGCGACACCCATGCCGACGGCCTGATCGATGCCGACACGCTGCGCATGTTCGAAGGGGCGCTGGGCATTTCCAGCAAGACGGTCGGTGACGTGATGGTGCCGCGCGCGCAGATGGTCGCGCTGCCGGCCGATGCGCCGTTCCTCGACCTGATGAAGCAGGTCGTCGATTCCGGCCATTCGCGCTTCCCGGTGCACGGCGACGACAAGGACGAGATCCTTGGCATCCTGCTGGCCAAGGATCTGCTGCGCGGCGTGGTCGCCGACAACGGTCCGGGCACGATCCACGAGCTGCTGCGGCCGGCGGTGCTGATTCCCGAATCCAAGAAGCTCAACGTGCTGCTGCGCGAGTTCCGGCTGTCGCGCAACCACATGGCGATCGTCATCGACGAATACGGCGGCGTCGCCGGTCTGGTGACGATCGAGGACGTGCTCGAGGAGATCGTCGGCGAGATCGACGACGAGCACGACGATGCCGAGGATCCGAACGCGTTGATCGCGGCCCAGGCCGACGGCCAGTTCGCGGTCAGCGCGCTGACCCCGATCTCCGATTTCAACGAGCGTTTCGGCGCCGATTTCGACGATGCCGAATACGACACCATTGGCGGCGTGATCACCGGCGCGATCGGACACCTGCCCGAAGTCGGCGAGGAACTGACCCTCGGCCGCTTCGCGTTCCGGGTGACCGATGCCGACTCGCGGCGCCTGCACGCGCTGCACGTCAGCGTGCATGCCGAAGCCTGACCTGCGCGGGCCGGCACGCGTGTTAGCGCGTGCGCTGGCGTTGCTGTTGTGCCTGAGCCTGTGGCCCTTGCTCGCGGTCGCGCAGGACAGTGACGTGCCGCGGATCGGCGTGGCGACGATGCAGCCCGGCGACGTGTTCTTCGAGCGCTTCGGCCACAACGCGCTGGTCGTCGACGATCCCGCCGAGCCGGTGCCGCTGTCGTACAACTTCGGCTTCTTCGATCCGACCGAGCCGGACTTCGTGCCGCGCTTCATCCGCGGCGACATGCGCTACATGCTCGCCGCGCTGCCGCTGGCCGACGATCTCGCCTACTACCGTGAGGTCGGCCGCGGCGTGTCGATCCAGTGGCTGGATCTCGATCCCGCGCAGGCGCGCAGCCTCGCCGCGGCGCTGGCGGAGAACGCGAAGCCCGAGAACGCGCACTACCGCTACGACTACTTCACCGACAACTGCTCCACGCGGGTGCGCGACGCGATCGACACCGCGCTCGGCGGCGCGCTGCGCGGCCAGCTGCAGGGCCGCTCGCGCGGCAACACCTATCGCGGCGATGCGGTGCGGCTGGCGTCGCCGGCGCCGTGGATGTGGCTGGGCTTCGACATCGGCCTCGGGCCGGCGGCCGACCGTCCGAACGCACTGTGGGACGACGCCTTCGTGCCCATGCGGCTGGCCGACGCGCTGCGCAGCGCGCGCAACGTCGACGGGCGTCCGCTGGTGTCGGGCGAACAGGTCATCGTGCCGCACACGCAGGCGCCGGAACCCAGCGAGCGCGCGCGCCTGCTGTGGCCGTGGCTGGTGGCAGGGCTCGTGCTGGGCGCATTGATCCTCGTGGCCGGCCGATTCGCACCACGTGCGGTGGCCGCGATCGCATTGCCGTTCTGGACGGTCGCGGCCCTGCTCGGCGGCGTGATGCTGTTCCTGTGGCTGGGCAGCGAACACGTCTTCGCCTGGCGCAACCACAACCTGCTGCTGTTCAACCCGCTGTGCCTGCTGCTGCTGCCCGGCGGCTGGCGCATCGCGCGCGGACGCGCGCCCGGCGCGATGTTCGGCCGGGTGCTGGCCATCGTGCTGGTGTGTGGCGTCGTCGCGTTGTTCCTGCACTGGCTGCCGGTGCTGCCGCAGCGCAATGCGGCGTGGCTGTCGCTGTTGATGCCGGTGCATGTGGCGTTGTTCTGGGCGTTGCGGCGGCGGTAGAAGAACGTTTCATCGAACTTCCCGTCATTCCGGCGAAAGCCGGAAGCGCTTATCAACAGCGCGTAGCGCTGGTCATCCAGCGTCTTTCGTTGGGATGTCAGCGAACTCCCAGCAAAGTCACTGGATTCCGGCTTTCGCCGGAATGACGGGCTGGTGGCCATGCTGCTGCATACGTATGCACCCGATTCACGCGGAATCCGCGTGCAAGAATCCGGACGAACGCACGACTGACCGCGTCCGGGAGGGCGCCGCACGATGTCGAACCGTCTCGTCCGACTGCTGGCCGTCTCGATGGCCACGCTGCTGCCCCTCGCGGTCTTCGCCGCCGAACCACGCGCGAGCGCGCGCGTCGCCTCTCCGGATGCGCGCATCGCCGTCGAGGTCACGACCGACAACGAGGGCCGCGCCAGCTACGCCGTCAGTCGTGACGGCCGCCCGGTGATCGCACCCTCGCGCCTGGGCCTGATGTTCACCGACACGCGCAAGTTCGAGCGCAACCTCGCGATCGTCGACCAGCAAACGCAGGCGCATGACGAACGCTGGGAGCAGCCCTGGGGCGAGCGGCGCGCGATGCGCGACCACCACAACGAACTTCGGGTCACGCTGGCCGAGGCCGCGGGACCGAAGCGTCGCTTCGACGTCGTGTTCCGGGTGTTCGACGACGGCGTCGGCTTCCGCTACGACATCCCGAAACAGACCGGCCTCGATCATCTGTCGATCGCCGAGGAACTGACCGAATTCGACATCGCCGATCCCGCGACCGCATGGTGGATTCCCGCGTTCGAATGGAACCGCGAGGAATACATCTACCACCGCACCCCGGTCGAGGAAGTCGGCCAGGCGCAGACGCCGATCACCCTGCGCACCGGCGACGGCCTGCACCTGTCGATCCACGAGGCCGCGCTGGTCGACTACTCAGGCATGAACCTCGCGCGCACCGAGGGACGCCGTTTCCGCGCCGCGCTGACGCCCGGCATCGGCGCGGCGAAGGTCGAGGTGGCCACGCCGTTCGCCACCCCCTGGCGCACGATCCAGATCGCCGACCACGCCGGCGGCCTGGTCGAGTCCGGCCTGATCCTCAACCTCAACGCGCCCAATGCGCTCGGCGACGTGTCGTGGGTGCGGCCGATGAAGTACGTCGGCATCTGGTGGGAGATGCATCTCGACCGCAAGACCTGGGCTTCGGGCCCGAAACACGGCGCGACCACCGACCACGCGATGCGCTACATCGACTTCGCGGCGGCCAACGGTTTCGGCGGCGTGCTGGTCGAAGGCTGGAACGTCGGCTGGGATGGCGACTGGTTCGGCAACGGCGAGACCTTCAGCTTCACCCAGCCCTACCCCGACTTCGACATCGAAGCCGTCACCCGCCATGCGCGCGACAAGGGCGTGACCCTGATCGGCCATCACGAGACCTCGGGCCACGCCGCGCACTACGAAGCGCAGCTCGACGACGCGATGGCGCTCTACGGGCGTCTCGGCGTACAGGCGGTCAAGACCGGCTACGTCGCCGACGCCGGGCAGGCGAAGGTGCTCGGCGCAGACGGCACGCTGCATTACGCCTGGCACGAAGGCCAGGCGATGGTCCGCCATCACCAGAGGGTCGTCGAAGCCGCGGCGCAGCGGCACATCAGCGTCAACCCACACGAGCCGGTCAAGGACACCGGCCTGCGCCGCACGTACCCGAACCTGGTCACGCGCGAAGGCGCGCGCGGCATGGAGTACAACGCCTGGGGCCAGCCGGGCAATCCGCCCGAGCACGAGGCGACGCTGGTCTACACGCGCCTGCTCGCCGGGCCGATGGATTTCACGCCCGGCATCTTCGGCATGGACACCAAGTCCGGCACGCCGATGGCGACGACGCTGGCCAAGCAGCTCGCGCTCTACGTCGTGATCCACAGCCCGCTGCAGATGGCCGCCGACCTGCTCGAACATTACGAATCAAAGCCCGACGCGTTCCGGTTCGTCCGCGACGTGCCGGTGGACTGGGAAGACACCCGCGCGCTCGATGGCGCGGTTGGCGAGTTCGCGGTGATCGCGCGCCGCGAGCGCGGCGGCGACGACTGGTATCTGGGCGCGGTGACCGACGACGCCGCGCGCACGGTCGCGGTGCCACTGGACTTCCTCGAAGCCGGCCGCCGCTACACCGCGCAGATCTACCGCGACGGCGAAGGCGCGGCCTGGCGCACCGATCCGCATGCGCTGGCCATCGAATCGCGCGAGGTCGGCGCCGACGACACGCTCGCGCTGGCGATGGCGTCGGGTGGTGGACAGGCAATCCGCTTCGTCGCGCATTGATCTGTGGGAGCGCGCTCGCGCGCGATGGGGCTTTCCCTGCAGAGCGCCATCGCGCGCGAGCGCGCTCCTACGCAAGCCGGTGCTTGTCCGAGCGCGTCCACTGGCGGACGATGGCGCGATGCAGACCACCTCCGATCCGACGCCCGCCGCGGCCAACCCGTCCTGCGTGGTCAACTGCGCGGTCTACGGACCGGACGGCAAACGCGACGTGCTGCTCGACGAGATCGGCGACGTGCTCGCGGTCGACGACGGCAGCTTCGTGTGGATCGGCCTCTACGAACCCGACGCCGCCGTGCTGGCGCAGTTGCAGGCCGAGTTCTCCCTGCACGACCTCGCGATCGAGGATGCGGGCAAGGCACACCAGCGGCCGAAGATCGAGGCCTACGGCGATTCGCTGTTCATCGTCGCCAACACCGCGCAGGCGATCGACGAGCGCATCGCCTACGGCGAGACCCACATCTTCCTCGGCGCGCGCTACCTGGTGACGGTGCGCCACGGCGCATCGCTGTCGTACGCACCGGCGCGCCAGCGCATCGAACGCGAACCGGCGCTGCTGGAAATGGGTGCGCCGGCGGCGCTGTACGCGGTGCTCGATGCGATCGTCGACAACTATCTGCCGATCGTCGACGACTTCAAGGCCACGCTCAACGCGCTCGAGCAGGACATCATCAGCGAGCAATTCCACCGCGGCATCGTGATCCGGCTCTACCAGCTCAAGCGCGAACTGACCTACATGCGCGTCGCGGTGACGCCGCTGCAGGACGTGCTCTCGCAACTGGTGCGCAGCAGCAGTCCGCTGATCCCGGCCGAGGCCAAGCTCTACATCCGCGACGTGCTGGACCATTCGGTGCGCATCAACGAAACCATCGACGCGATCCGCGACATCCTCGGCACCGCGCTCGGCGTCAACCAGGCGCTGGTGACGCTGACCCAGGGCGAGATCGTCAAGAAACTCGGCGCCTGGGCCGCCCTGCTCGCCGCGCCGACGCTGATCACCAGCTGGTACGGCATGAACTTCCACGACATGCCCGAGCTCGACGAACGCTACGCGTATCCGCTGCTGATCGGCGGCGTGGGCATCGTGATGATCGTGCTCTACCGGATGTTCAAGAAGGCGCGGTGGCTGTAGTCGCGCGTCGAACACGCGGGGGCGTGCTCGTGCCTGCATCCCTTTTCGGGGCGCGTGATGGGACGCTCCCGGTGAAGCCCCTCGCGCGCAAGCGCGCTCCTACAGGGGATATGCGTTCTGCCTAAGCCGGCCAGAAGCGCACGAACAGTTCGCGGATCGCCAGGCCACCGCCGCCGATCAGGATCGCGAAATAGACCATCGTCAGCACGTTCGCGACGTGGCCCAGCAGCACCATCAAGCCGTCGCGCTGCAGCAGGCCGATCGCCAGGCACATCAGCGCGATGCCCGGAATCGTGTTGCTGAAGGGAATGAAGCCGAACGGCGCCATCAGCAGCACCGCGCCGAGCACCAGCGCGCCGTCGTTGACGACGCCCATCGCGCGGCCGTCGGTCAGGCGCGACAGCCGCCCCGGGCGGGTGATGCGTTCCAGTCGCCGGACCCAGACCAGCCCGGTATCGAGCGCGCCGCGCAGCCGGCCAGCCGGCACGGTGCGGCGACGCACCGCACCCGGCAGCCACAGCGCGCGGCCGGCCATGCGGGCGAATCCGATCAGCACGATCACCGCGCCGAACACCGTGCTGACACCCGGAATCGACACCGGGATCAGGAACACCAGCGTCAGCAGGATGACCAGCAGCAGCATGCCCTGGGTGCCGAGCTCGTCGACCAGTGGACCCACCTGGACGTCGCCGTCGGGCAGACGGGCGATCAGCGACTGCAGTTGCTCGCGCAACGAGGCCGGCGGCATGGCGGTCATCGGCAATCCGGAAGGCGCCGACGGACGGCAGGCCCGGAAGACGCGGTGCGGCATGGAGTGGTGTCGACGGCCTGCATGTCGGTTCGCGGCGATGGTGGAGCCGCATGCTAGCAGGCAGTCCGCGCGCCTACGACGAAAGTCTTAAGACCTCGGCCGCCGATTCGACCCATTGCGCATTGACCCCGTGCACCGCGGGGGCGACCCTGTGCGCGTCTCTCCCGGGGAATCAACATGAAAGGTGTTTTCAACCACGTGATCTGGGGCGCAGTCGCGGTCCTGGGCGCGTCCTGCATGGGCGTCGTCGCCCTGCGCCAAGGCGAACAGATCAGTGCCTTGTGGATCGTCGTCGCCGCGGTGTCGATCTATCTGGTCGCCTACCGCTATTACAGCCTCTACATCGCCGACAAGGTGCTGGGGCTCAATCCCCGTCGGGCGACGCCCGCGCACGTCAACAACGACGGCCTGGACTACGTGCCCACCAACAAGCACGTGCTGTTCGGCCACCACTTCGCCGCGATCGCCGGCGCCGGTCCGCTGGTGGGCCCGGTGCTCGCCGCGCAGATGGGCTACCTGCCCGGCATGCTGTGGCTGATCGTCGGCGTGGTGCTCGCGGGCGCGGTGCAGGATTTCATGGTCCTGTTCGTCTCGACCCGCCGCAACGGCCGCTCGCTCGGTGACCTCGTCCGCGAGGAGATGGGCCAGGTGGCCGGCACCATCGCGCTGTTCGGCGCCTTCATGATCATGATCATCATCCTGGCGGTGCTGGCGATGATCGTCGTCAAGGCACTGGCCGAGAGCCCGTGGGGCATGTTCACGGTGATCGCGACGATGCCCATCGCGATCTTCATGGGCATCTACATGCGCTACATCCGCCCGGGCAAGATCGGCGAGATCTCGATCTTCGGCATCGTCGCCCTGCTCGCCGCGATCTGGTTCGGCGGCAAGGTCGGCGCGGATCCGTACTGGGGCCCGGCCTTCACCTTCACCGGCACCCAGATCACCTGGATGCTGATCGGCTACGGCTTCGTCGCCGCGGTGCTGCCGGTGTGGCTGCTGCTCGCGCCGCGCGACTACCTGTCGACGTTCCTCAAGATCGGCGTGATCGTCGCGCTGGCCATCGGCATCGTCATCGCCAGCCCGGAAGTCACCACGCTGAAGATGCCGGCGCTGACCGAGTTCGCCTCCACCGGCGACGGTCCGGTCTGGAAGGGCGGCCTGTTCCCGTTCCTGTTCATCACGATCGCCTGCGGCGCCGTCTCCGGCTTCCATGCGCTGATCTCCTCGGGCACCACGCCCAAGCTGCTCGCCAACGAGACCCACGCCCGCTACATCGGCTACGGCGGCATGCTGATGGAATCGTTCGTGGCGATCATGGCGCTGGTCGCGGCCTCGATCCTCGATCCGGGCATCTACTTCGCGATGAACAGTCCGGCGGCGGTGCTCGGCACCGACGTGCAGAGCGCGGCCGCGGCGGTCAGCCAGATGGGCTTCGTGATCACGCCCGAGGCGCTGGAGCTCAAGGCCCAGCAGATCGGCGAGAGCACGATCATCTCGCGCGCCGGTGGCGCACCGACGCTCGCGGTCGGCATCGCGGTGATCCTGCACGACGCCCTGCCCGGCACCGGCGACGGCGCCATGGCGTTCTGGTACCACTTCGCGATCCTGTTCGAAGCGCTGTTCATCCTGACGGCGGTGGATGCGGGCACCCGCGCCGGTCGCTTCATGCTGCAGGACCTGCTGGGCAACTTCATCCCGGTGCTGCGCAAGACCGAGTCGTGGAGCGCCAACGTGATCGGCACTGCGGGCTGCGTCGCGCTGTGGGGCTACTTCCTCTACCAGGGCGTCGTGGATCCGCTGGGTGGCATCAACACCCTGTGGCCGCTGTTCGGCATCGCCAACCAGATGCTCGCGGGCATCGCGCTGATGCTGTGCACGGTGGTGCTGTTCAAGATGAAGAAGGACCGCTACGCCTGGGTCACGATCATTCCTGCCGTGTGGCTGCTGATCTGCACCACGTCGGCTGGCCTGATCAAGATCTTCGATCCCAAGCCGACGATGGGCTTCATCGCCCAGGCCCGCCACTACCAGGCGGCATTGGCCAACGGCGAACTGCTGGGCGCGGCCAAGACCGCCGGCCAGATGCGTCAGGTCGTCGTCAACGGCTACGTCAATGCCGGCCTGACGGTGCTGTTCCTGTTCGTGGTCTTCAGCGTGCTGTTCTTCGCCGTCCGCGCGATCCTCAGGGCCCGCCGCGCCACTGCACCGACGGTCAAGGAATCGCCGTTCGTCGAACTGACGCCCGAACAGCAGCAGGCCTGGCTGTGACGGCGCGGCCCGTGGACGGAGTGCAGGGCTGATGGCCGGCGCGCTGGTTCCCGTCGAGTACTTCGCCACACACAAACGTGTGTGGCGGAGGGTCGTACAGACGGCGCGGCTATGCTGCGGCGTTCCCGACTACGACAACTACGTGCGCCACATCCTCGAGAAGCATCCCGACCGCGAGCCGATGGACTACAAGACGTTCTTCCGCGAACGGCAGGAAGCCCGCTTCGGCGGACGCAACGGATTCCGTTGCTGCTGATCCGGGACGACGTGTGACACGACGACGGGCGGAACCTCAGGGTTCCGCCCGTTTTCGTTGTGGGGTTCGAAGTCGCTCTGAAGGAATGATCCGCGTCGGTGTCGGGTCATCAGAACGTCCGTAATCGAAGGCCAAGTGCAACGTCCATGGATCCCCGCCTGCGCGGGGATGACGTGTCCTGAGATCAAAAGGCCTACCTGGACGCCTCGCCATCGAGACGAAGCACCGGGCCCATTCCTACCTCTTCGTCGCCCGCAATACGATGCCGGCGTCGGCGACGATCTTTCCGATCGTGATGTCGTCGTCAGCGAAGACTGTCTTCTCGCGACCGTGTTCGCGGCCTCCACCATCCAGCCGCCGCACCAGGCGCAGCGTCCCGCACGACCCGCTCGTATCCGGTTCGTGGGTGACTTATGGGCGTATCCGACCATCGGCTGGCACCGCATCCTCGATCCAACGGCTGCAAGCCAGCGCCACCCACCGGGTTTCCCATCGATGCGCCGATCCGCACTGACTGCCGTTCTCCTCATCTGCCTCCTGCCCGAGGCGAGCGCTGCCACATCCGCGTTGCCGGCGCGTTTCGAGGCCTGCGCCGACATCGCCGACTTTCCGGAACTCGCCGGCAGCCAATGCCTGCTGATGTCGGTTCCGCTGCGCCACGAAGCGCCCGACGCGGACGCGATCGAACTGTTCGTCCGTCGCTTCCCGGCGAGCGAACCGGCACGACGCCGTGGCGAGATCTGGCTCGTCGCCGGCGGTCCGGGCGAATCCGGCGCCGCGTTCCATTCCCTGCTCCCGACGTTCCGTCGCGCCTTCCCGCATCACGACCTGATGATTCCCGACCACCGCGGCACGGGCAGGTCGGAGAAACTCTGCCCCGCGCAGGAATCGCCGGACAGCCCGGACGGCATCGCATTGGCCGCCGAGGAATGGGGGCCGTGTATAGGAGCCCTCTACGCCGATCCCGCACGCACCGCTGCGTTCACGATTACCCAGGCGGCGCACGACCTGTCCGCCCTCATCTCGCAGCAGCGTGGCGACGGCGAGGTCCTGCTCTACGGCGTGTCCTACGGCACCCAGCTGAGCCTGCGCATGCTGCAGGTCGCACCCGTACCTCTGGATGGGCTTCTCCTCGACGGACTGGTGCCGCCGGACACGGCGCCGCACTGGGATCTCAGCCATCGGACCGCGGTGGTCGACGAGGTGGGCCGCGCCGTCCTCGGCGACGCCGGAAGTGCGGCATACCGACAGCTGCTGGACACCGTGGACCCGGCCACGTGGCGCGACGTCGTACCTGGCGGCGATCTGCGGCGTTTCATGGGATCGCTGCTCAACTTCCCGGACCTACGGCTGCGCATCCCGCAGATCATCGAACGACTTGGGGCCGGCGACACCGTTCCGCTCGCGACCGCGGTCGCCGACCTGCAGGCGGCATTGGCCGGCATGAGCCGCTATCCGCAGTCGCCACCGTCGCTGCCGCTGGTCATGCTGATCAGCGCCTCGGAGAACAACGCACGACGCGGGCTGACGCGCGACACCGTGGATGCCGAAGCCCGCGGCGCGCTGTTCACCAGCCCGCTTCCCGGCTTCCTGGTGGATTCGCCGGTGCCGCTGTACGACCGGGACGATGCGTTCGGCGGAACGCCTGCGGCGCTGCCGCGGACGCTGGTGATCCACGGCACGCTCGATCCGAACACGCCCTACGCGGGGGCGCAGGCGCATGCCCGCGCGCTCGCGGATGCGGGAGCCCTGACGTTCAGCACCGTCGAGCGCGGCGCCCACCTGCTGGCGTTCACCGCACCGGGCTGTTTCACCGCCGCGGCCTTGGCGTTCGTCGAAGACGCGGCGATCCCTGCAACATGCACCGAACCCGAAGCCGTGCGCTGACGCGTTCGCCGCCGCAGGTCACTGCCCCGCCATCATTCTCAGGATCTGGCCGACGAAATACGCGATCAGCGTGCCGGTCGCATAGCCCACGGTGCCGAGCAGCACGCCGACCGGCGCCAGCGCGGGATGGAAGGCCGCGGCGATGACCGGCGCGGACGCCGCGGCGCCGATGTTGCCCATCGAGCCGACGCCGAAGTAGAACAGCGGCGCCTTGACCAGCCGCGCCGCGCCCCAGATCACCAGCACGTGGACCGCCATCCAGATCGCACCGATCGCGATCAGTTCCGGGCGGTCGGCGAGCTTGAGGAAATCCATCTGCATGCCGATGCAGGCGATCAGGAAGTACAGGCACACCGTGCCGATCTTCGACGCGCCCGCGCTTTCGAGCCGGCGCGCCGGGGTGAAGCTCAGCAGCAGGCCGATCAGCGTCGACACGACGACGACCCAGACGAACGCCGAGTCCAGGCTGAAACGCGAGGCCCATTCGAAACCGCCGAACCATGCCGACACCGGGTTCGACACCGCGTGTGCGAGACCGACGATGCCGAACGCCACCGCGATGATGACCATCAGGTCGGTCAGCGTCGGGATGCGCGCATTCGCGGCCTCGTAGGCCGCGATGCGGTGCTTCATCTCGTCGATCGCGGTCGTGTCGGCGCCCGACTTCAGGTCGATCTGGGTGGCGCGGTTGGCGAGGAACAGCAGCGTCGCCATCCACAGGCTGGCCATCGCGACATCGACGACCGCGAACTGGCCGAACAGCGTCGCGTCGACCTCGTAGACCTCGCGGATCGCGACCATGTTGGCGCCGCCGCCGATCCAGCTGCCGGCCAGCGCCGCCATGCCCTTCCAGGTGTCGCCGGCGACCGCGGGCGGATGGATCCATTCCATCAGCTGGAACGACACGATCGCGCCGAGCACGATGCCGACGGTGCCGGCGACGAACACGAACAGCAGCTTCGGCCCGAGCTTGAGAATGCCCTTGAGATCGATCGAAAGCGTCAGCAGCACCAGCGCCGCCGGCAGCAGCACGCGGCTGGCGATCGGGTTGTAGAGGCTGTTGTTCTCGCCGTCGATCAGGCCGACGGTGTTGTAGAACGCCGGCACGAAATAGCACAGCAGCAGCGCGGGCACCCAGGCGAAGAATTTCTTCCAGAACGGCGTGGGCCCGCTGGCCAGCCAGAAGATCAGGCCCAGCGTCGCGGCGATCAGGCCGAACAGGACGATGTCGCTGGTGATCAGCGCCGGGGATGGTGCGATGGATTCGATCGCCATCGTGGCGGATCTCCTGTGCCTGGATTGAGGGACGCGCAGCGACGGACGGCCGGCATGTGCCGGCCGTCCACGTCTTCCGGATTACTGGCCGATATGCTGCTTCAGCCAGGCGTTGACGGTGTCGTGCCACAGCACGCTGTTGTGCGGCTGCAGGACCCAGTGATTCTCGTCGGGGAAGTACAGCAGCTTCGACTCGATGCCCTTGCGCTGCAGCGCGGTGAACGTCGACAGGCCCTGGTCCACCGGCACGCGGTAGTCCTTCTCGCCCTGCACGACCAGCATCGGCACCTTCCAGTTGGCGACGTGGTTGACCGGATTGAAGCGCTCGTAGTTCTTCGGCTGGTCGAACGGCGTGCCCTTGTTCTCCCATTCGGTGAACCAGAGTTCCTCGGTCACGTAGCCCATCGAGCGCGTGTCGAACACGCCGTCATGGTTGACCAGGCACTTGAACGGCGCGTTGCCGCGGCGGTCGAACCAGTTGCCGGCGATCCAGTTGATCATGTAGCCGCCGTAGCTCGCGCCGAGCGCGCAGGCGCGATCGCCATCGAGGAACGCGTAGCGCTGCTGCGCGGCGGCCCAGCCCTTCTGCAGGTCCTCGAGCGGCTTGCCGCCCCAGTCGCCGCTGATCGCATCGGTGAAGGCCTGGCCGTAACCGGTCGAACCGTGGAAATCGATCATCACCACCGCGTAGCCCTGCCCCGCGTACGTCTGCGGATTCCAGCGGTAGCTCCAGCCGTTGCCGAAGCTGCCCTGCGGGCCGCCGTGAATCAGGAACGCGACCGGATAGGTCTGGCCTTCCTGGTAGTTCCACGGCTTGACCACGTAGCCGTAGACGGTCGCGTTGCCGGCGCCCTTGAAGGAGAACTGCTCGTAGTCGCCGAAGGTCACGCCGGGCAGACGATCGGCGGCGGTCGGGGTGATCTGGCGCAGTTGCGTATCGGCGCCCAGCGACTGCAGCGAGCCGGTGTAGAGCGTGTCTCCGCTGCGGATCGAGTTGCGGGTCAGCGCGATGGTGTCGCCGGCGATCGCGAACGACGACACCGAGCCGTCGGCGATCAGCTTCGTGACTTCACCGCTGGCGACGTCTACGCGGAACAGCGGGTACTCGCCGGTGTCCTGCGCGGCGACGTAGAGCGCGGTGCCGTCGGCGGACGGCGTCACGCTGCTCGGCGAGCGGTCCCACCGCGGTGCGATCTCGCGCGCCTGGCCGCTGGCGACGTCCATCGCCATCAGTGCGTAGCGGTCGGCCTCGAAGCCCGGGCGCTTCATCGCGCGGTAGAACAGCGTCGCGCCGTCCTCACTGAAGACCGGGCCGGTATCCCAGGCCGGATTGGACGCGGTCAGGTTCACCGGCGCCGCCTCGCCCACCGCATCGATGCGGTAGAGATCGAAGTTGGTCGACCACGGCGCTTCGCGCCCGGCGACCTTGACGCTGGCGACGACCGAACGGCCGTCCGGCGCCCAGGTGTAGTCCTCGGCGCCGCCGAAGGGCTTGGACGGGATGTCGCCGTCGAGCGCATGGCCCAGCGCGCGCACCGTCGTCACCGCGCGTGCGCGCGGCGCCGGCAGGTCGGCGACGAACAGGCGGCTCGTCGTGCCGTCCTTCCAGGTGTCCCAGTGGCGCACGAACAGCTGGTCGTAGACCACGCCGCTGGCCTTGGCGTCCTTGGTTTCGGCAAGCTTCTGCTTGGTGCACGCGAGATCCGCGCCGCAGTCGCCGAAGGTGTCGGCGCTGAACGCCACGCGCGCACCGTCGGGCGAGAGCTGGTAGCTGCCGATGTCCACTGCGACGTCGGTCAGCTGCCGCGGTGTGCCGCCGGCCAGCGGCATCGAGAACAGCTGCGCGCTGCCGTTCTTGCCGCTGAGGAAGTAGACGGTCTGGCCATCCGCCGACAGCGATGGCGAATTCACGTTCCAGCCCGCGGGCGTCAGCCGCTTGGGCGGCGCCATGTCGCGCGTCAGCAGGTTGCGCGTGTAGAGCGCGGTCTCGGCCTTGCCCGAATCGAAGTCCAGCGCGCGCTGGGCGAACACCAGCTGGCGACCGTCCGCGGTCAGCAGCGGCGTGGACACGCGGTCCAGCTTGACCAGGTCGCGGACGTCGAGTCCGCGTGCGGCCTCACGTTCCTGGGCGAGTGCCGGCAATGCGGCGAGCAGGCACAACGGCAACAGCGCGAGGCGCAGGGACATGGCGGTGGCTCCGGACAAAGAGCCCGAATGGTAGGCCGGCGCCGCGATGCTGGCAAAGCGGCGCCGGCCCGGCCTCACTGCGCGGCGCGTTCGCCGCCCAGATGGGTGGCGAGGAAGTCGAGCAGCTTCGTGTAGTACGTGCGGCGGTTGCCGGGTGCGTAGAAGCCATGGCCCTCGCTGGCGACGTAGAGCGTCTCGACAGGCACGTTGGCGGCCTTCAGTGCACGTTCCATGCGCCGGGTGTGCTCGACTGGGGCGATCTCGTCACGGCCGCCCGCGGCGAGGAACACCGGCACCTGGATGCGATCGGCCTGCAGGTTGGGCGATGTCCGTGCGAGCTGGCCTGAATCGGTGCCGATCCAATCGTTCAACCAGGTGCCCACCCAGCGCCCCGTCCGACGATCCTGGCTGCGCATCAGCTGCAGGTCGTAGACGCCGACGTAGCCGACTGCGCACCGGTAGAGGGAGGGCTCGCGCACCGCCCCCATCAACGCGGCATAGGCCCCGTAACTGCCGCCGTAGATGCAGATGCGTTCCGCATCCGCATGGCCCTGTTCGATCGCCCAGCGTGTGGCGTCGGTCAGATCGTCCTGCATCGCCATGCCCCACTGGCGGGCGCCGGCCTGCTGGAAGGCGTGGCCTTGATGCCCCGAGCCACGGAAATTGACCTGCAGCACCGAATAGCCGGCCGCCGCGAGCAGCTGGACTTCGGGATCGAACGTCCAGTCGTCGTGCACGCCGAAAGGCCCGCCGTGCGGCAGGACGATCATCGGCGGTGGCGCCGTACCTTCGGCGGCGCGCGGACGGGTCAGGAACCCGTGCAGTTGCAGACCGTCGCGCGCCTGCAACGAGACCGCGCGCATCGGTGCCATCTGTCGCGGATCGATCTTCTCGCGCAGGGCGAAGGTGAACTCCGCATTCTTCGTCGCGGTCTCGAAGGTGTAGAAACTTCCCGGATCGATGTCGCTGGAAATCTGTACCATCTTCGTGACGGCATCCCATGTCGACGACGCGATCCGCAGCGTCTGCCCGGGAAACGCCTGCTCCAGCATCCGGAAGGTCCGCGCGTCCTCCGACGCCTCGTCGAAGAACACCATGCGCGGCGTTGCGCCCGTGAACAGCGCGCCGATCGGCACCGACGTCCCCGGGCGGTACATCACCTCCGGATCCACCACCGCGTCCTTGAGCAACTCGCGCCGCTCGCCCGTTCCGACATCGTAGGCCACGATGACGTCGGGCCCGCTGGGACGGGTCGTCTGCAGGTAGGCGGTACGCCCATCTTCTGAAAATCCGACCGGATACTCGATGCGGCCCGTCTCGCCCTGATGGTTGATCAGCGTCCAGTCACTGCCACGGGCCTGCCGGTAGTACAGCTGGCTGAGGTTGTCGGCGCGCGCGCCGACCGCCATGCGCACCTCACCCGTCGAATCGGCGACGAACGTTGCGCGCGTCACCGGCACCGTCGCGATCGTGACGCGTCGACCGCTGTAGACGTCCATGCGATCGACCCGGGTCTGCGGATCGCCGCTGAAAGGCGAGATCGCGACGAGGATCGCCTGCGGATCGGAACGCAGCAGATCGACCACCTGCGCATGGACGAATTCTTCCTTGGCACCGGACTGCAGACGGCTGCCGATCTGGCTGCCACGTACGCGATAGCCGACCAGCAGTTGCTGGCGACTCCCGTCGAGGTTCATGCCGTAGATTTCGCCGGTCGGCGTCGGCATATCGCGCGAGCCGAAACGTTCGGCGAGCGAGAACACCAGTCGCTGGTCATTGACCCACCAGAAATCAGCGATGTGGTTGTTCTTCGGCAATCGCATGCTGCCGACGACGGCCCGGTCGGACCGGCGCATGACCGCGATCGCGGAGTACTCCCCGGAGGGCATCACAACCGCGAAATGCGTGCCGGTCGGTGAAATCTTGATGCTCCGGATCGCGTCCTCGTCGACGAACGGATCGAGCGAAACCTGTGCATGTGCAACCGCCAACCAGCCCCAGAGCCCCAACATCCAGAGACACCGCAGTCCCTCGCGCACCATCACTTCCCCTGTTTCTTCGTGTCCAGATAACGCCCCTCGGGGCGGCCCCGCCGCATGCTAGCCCGGCGTCCCGCTTGCAGGCCAGCGGCGCGGCCTATACTCCGCCGACCACACGCACCGGACCGCCGCCTTGGGCGCCATTCCCGCTTCGCTCGACGCCGCCGGCGGCGATTTCCTCGGCCATCCCAAGGGTGTGTTCGTCTGCTTCTTCACCGAGATGTGGGAGCGCTTCTCGTTCTACGGAATGAAAGCGCTGCTGCTGCTCTACATCCTCAAGTACCACCTGTTCGGCGACGATGCGGGCTTCGATCTGCTCGGCGCCTACGGCGGCCTGGTGTACGCGGTGCCGGTGATCGGCGGGCTGCTGGCCGACCGCTATCTGGGCATGCGCAAGGCGGTGATACTCGGCGGCGTGCTGCTGGTGCTCGGACATCTGGGCATGGCCTGGGAGGGCGAACAGGCGCGCATCGTCGACGGCGTCGTGGTCCGCGACGAAGGCGCGCTACAGGTGTTCTACCTGTCGCTGGCGCTGATCATCATGGGCGTGGGCTTCCTGAAGCCGAACATCTCGACGATCGTCGGCAGGCTCTACGCGCCGGAGGATCCGCGGCGCGATTCCGGATTCACGCTGTTCTATGCCGGCATCAACGTCGGCGCGCTGTTCGCGAGCCTGGTGTGCGCGTTCCTCGGCGAGACCTACGGCTGGAAGTACGGCTTCGGCGCGGCGGGCATCGGCATGGTCGCCGGCCTGATCGTCTTCATCTGGGGCCAGAAATATCTCTACGGGCTGGCCGAGCCGAACGATCCGGCGAAGCTGCGTGAACGCGTCGGTCCACTGTCGCGCGAATGGTGGATCTACGTCGGCAGCGTCGCCGGCGCCCTGCTGGTGTGGCAGCTGATCCAGCGCACCTGGACTGTGCACGGCGCGATGCACCTGATCGCGGTCGCGCTCGTCGCCTGGTTCGTCTGGTTCCTCGTGCGCCACTGCACGAAGGTGGAGCGCGAGCAGATGCTGTCGCTGGTGGTGCTGATCGTCGGCGTGCTGATCTTCTTCACCCTCTACGAGCAGACCTACGGCTCCTGGGTCACGTTCACCGACCGCATGTTGACCAAGGACCTGTTCGGCCTGACGCCCGGCGATTACCAGCCCGGCATTCCGTGGGCGATCTTCGCGCTCGCCGGCAGCCCGACCCTGATGGTGACCGCGCTGCGCGCCAGCGACCGCGGCAATGGCGGCTTGGCGAAGACGTCCGTGATCGCGATGGTCGTCGCGCTGGCGATCGCGCTGGTCCACGACGTGGTGCTGGTGCCGCAGACGGCGGGTTCGCTGACCTTCCTCGGCGCGTTCTTCATCGTCGTGCTGGCGCCGGTCTTCTCGTGGCTGTGGCCCTGGCTCGACCGCCGCGGGTTGAATCCGGGCAAGCCGACGAAGATGGCGATCGGCCTGGTGTTCGCGGGCCTCGCATTCGTGCCGCTGATGTTCGCCGCGCAGTCGGCCGGCAGCGGCGTGCTCGCGAGCGTCTGGTGGCTGGTGCTGGCGTATTTCCTGCTGGAACTGGGCGAGATGTGCCTGTCGCCGATCGGCCTGTCGGCGGTCACCCAGCTGTCGGTCGCGCGCGTCGTCGGCCTGATGATGGGCGCGTTCTGGCTGGCGACCGCATATTCGGAGGTGCTGGCCGCGCAGTTCGGCAAGCTGAGTTCGATGGAGGTGCTCGAAGGCGAGACGCTGGACATGGCGGTCGCCGCGACCCGCTACGGCGATCTGTTCCAGCTGATGCTGTGGATCGGCGTCGGCTCCGGCGCGCTGTACTTCGTGCTGTCGCCGCTGGTGCGGCGCTGGATGCACGGGGTGCGCTGAACACGGCGATCGGCTGACCTGCACGCCGTCGGCAGGTCCGGCCCCCCAAGGGAACCACCTGTCCATGAAACGCGAAAACCCCCGATCGCTCGGGGGTTCGTGCAGTACATCGCGTGACGCGGGCGATGATCAGAACGGGATGTCGTCGTCGGAGAAGTCGTCCATCGGCGCGGGACGCTGCTGCTGCGGTGCGGACTGGCGCGGCGGCGCGCTGCGCTGCTGCGACGGGCCGTCGCCGCCCTGGGGGCGCTGCGGGCGGTTGCCGCGCTCGAAGTTGCCGCCACCGCCGGACGCGCCGCCGCCTTCACCACGGCCGCCGAGCATCTGCATCTCGTTGGCGACGATGTCGGTCGAGTACTTCTCCACGCCGTCCTGGCCGGTGTACTTGTCGTAGCGGATCTCGCCTTCGACATAGACCTGGCTGCCCTTGCGCAGGTATTCGCCGGCGATCTCGCCGAGCTTGCCGAAGAACACCACGCGGTGCCATTCGGTGCGCTCCTGCTTGTTGCCGTCGCGGTCGTTGCGCACGCTGGTCGTGGCCAGGCTGATGCGGGTCACGGCCATGCCGCCCTGGGTGTACTTGGTGTCGGGATCGTTGCCGAGATTGCCGACCAGGATGACTTTGTTGACGCCGCGGGCCATGGGAATTCCTTGGATTGCGCCGGCTTGCGGGCCGGCGTGATGGATTTCGACATCACAGTATAAAGCGCCCTGCCCCCGCCGTCCGCGCGGTCCGCGTGCGGGGCTGGGTGGCATCCGCACGCCGCCGTCGGGGCTTGCCTATAATTCCGGGCCTGCCTGTCCCGGATCCTGCATGAACAACGTCGCCACCCCGGCCGCCCGGCTCGACCTGCCGGCGATCCAGTCGCTCGCCGCCGGCGACATGGCCGCCATCGACGCATTGATCCGCGACCGGCTGGCCTCGGACGTCGTGCTGATCAACCAGGTCGCCGAACACATCGTCTCGGCCGGCGGCAAGCGGCTGCGGCCGATGCTGGTGATGCTGGCAGGCCGCGCGACCGGCACCGTCGGCGCCGAGCACCACCAGCTGGCGGCGATCGTCGAGTTCATCCACACCTCGACCCTGCTGCACGACGACGTGGTCGACGAATCCGACCTGCGCCGCGGCCGCAGCACGGCCAACGCGATCTGGGGCAACGCGGCCAGCGTGCTGGTCGGCGATTTCCTGTACTCGCGCAGCTTCCAGCTGATGGTCGAACTCGACCGCATGCCGGTGATGCGCATCCTCGCCGACACCACCAACCGCATCGCCGAGGGCGAAGTGCTGCAGCTGCTGCACGTGCGCAACCCGGACACCGACGAGGCCGCCTACCTCAACGTCATCGAGCGCAAGACCGCGGTGCTGTTCGCCGCCGGCACGAAGCTCGGCGCGCTGGCGTCGGGCGCGGACGCGGCCACGCAGCAGGCGCTGTACGACTACGGCATGCAGCTGGGCTACGCATTTCAGATCGCCGACGACGTGCTCGACTATTCGGGCGATGCCGACGCGCTGGGCAAGAACCTCGGCGACGACCTCGCCGAGGGCAAGGCCACGCTGCCGCTGATCCATGCGATGGCGCAGGCCATGCCCGATCTGCGCGCGCGCCTGCGCACCATCGTCGAAACCGGCGATACCGATGCGCTGCCGGAAGTGCTGGCCGCGATCGAAGCCGCCGGCAGCCTCGACTACAGCCGCGCCCGCGCGCTCGAGTACGCAGAGGCGGCCGAACGTGCGCTGGCCGGGCTCGGCGACAACGACGCCGTTGCCGCACTGCGCGGCCTGGCGCACTACGCGGTCGAACGCGGGCACTGATGTGGCCCGGTGCCGTCAGGCATCGACCACCAGGTACGCCACTGACACCGCCACGATCACCAGCGCCATCACGATGGTCATGCCGACCGGCCGGGCGAGATTGACCGTCCAGCCCAGCACGCGCGGGACCTTCGGTACCCAAAGCCGGTCATCGTCCGAAGACCGGTAGAGACCGAGCCAGCGCGGGCCGATCCAGTTGCCGGGGTTCTGCCAGGCGCGTGCGTTGCGTTCACTGCGATCCATGTCGACGTCCTGTTCGATGGACGTCCAGTCTCGCAGTCCGGCAGCGCGCAGATGCGGCAATCCGACGGAACACGGAACGCCGGCGACAGACCGGACCTGAGGCCCGACCGGCCCTTCGCGTCAGGCGATGCCGATGCCCGGAATCGCGGTGATCGCATCCGGATCGAAGCCGCCCAGCGCGGCGAAATGGCGGCCGCGCGCGGTGTAGTCGCGATAGGCGCCGAAGCTGGGCGCGCCGGGCGACAGCAGCAGCACACCCTCGCCGTCCAGCGCAGCACGTGCTTGCGCGATCGCCGATTCGAGATCGTCAGCCGCCGACAGCTGGAAACCGGCTTCGAGTGCGATCGGCGCGAGCACCTCATGGATGCGCGGGCCGTTCCGGCCCATCGTCACGATCGCGTGCGGCGCGCCGGTGCGCATCGCGTCCGCGAAGGCCTGCCAGTCGAGACCGCGGTCGTGGCCGCCGACCAGCAGTGCGACGCGTCGGTCGCGATAGACGTCAAGCGCGGCGAGACTCGCATGTGGCGTGGTGCTGATCGAATCGTTGACCCACAGCACGCCATCGCGCATGCCCAGCGGCTGCAGGCGATGCGGCAGCGGTACGAAATCGACCGCGGCAACGGCCAGCGACACTGCATTGATACCGAGCGCCTCGATCGCGGTCAGCGCGCCGCAGAGGTTGCCGCGGTTGTGGCGGCCCGGCAGCGGCAGGCCGGCCGTATCCATCACCGCGATGTCGCCGCGATGCAGCACATCGCCGCGCAGATGCCAGCCTTCGGGCGTGCCGAACCAGCGGATCTGGCTATCCGGCAATACCAGTGCGGCGAGGCGCGGGTCGTCGGCGTTGAGCACGGCGATGCGCGGGCGCGCGCGGGTCAGAAGGCTGAGCTTGTCGTCGACGTACTGCGCTTCGCTGCCATGCCAGTCGAGATGCTCGGGGAAGATGTTGGTGACGACGGCGATCTCGGGCCGCACGCCGCCGGCGGCGACATCGCCGGTCTGGTAGCTCGACAGTTCGATCGCCCAGGCATCCGCGTCGGCATCGAGCAGTTCCAGCAGCGGCAGGCCGATGTTGCCGGCCAGCGCGGTCCGCAGGCCGTGCACGCGCAACAGATGCGCGAGCAGCGCGGTGGTGGTGCTCTTGCCCTTGGTGCCGGTGACGCAGACCGTGCCGGCCGCGACCTCGCCCGGCGCCGCGCGCGTGGCGAACCACAATGCCGTGCCGCCGACGAAGCGCGTGCCCTGCGCCGCGGCCGCCATCGCGTCGCGCGTGTACGGGCTGATGCCCGGCGACTTCACGACGACCGCGCAGGCCGACAGCCGGGCGGCGTCGATGCCGGAGTCGCAGCTCAGCAGCGGATCGCCGAGCGTCGCGGCATCGATGGCTTCATCGGCACTGCAGAACAGCGTCAGCGGCAAGGCGGGCGCGCGGCTGCGGATCGCGCGCCAGGCCGCGCGGCCTTCGCGGCCCCAGCCCCACAGCGCGATGCGGCCGCCGCCGGCGGTGATCGCCTCAAGCTGCGAGATGCGCACGCAGGCGCTCCCAAAGCGCGTCGGGCACCCGGTGCGCGTCATCTTCGACCACCAGCAGCGCCGCGACATCGAGTTCGCCCGCGTCGAGCTGCGGTGCGATCTCGCGGGCGAAGCGCGCGACGATCGCGTCCTCGCGCCACTCCGGGCGCTTCGCCAATGCCGCCATCGCCGCGCGCGACTCGCGGCCTTCGCCGACGCATTCGAAGGGCTTGTGGTCCTGGTATTCGAGCAAGGCGTCGTAGCCCGGCACCTGCGCGGAATCGTCGAGCAGGTTGCGGCCGAAGATCGACACCAGACGCGGCTTGGGCATGAACGGCGCCAGCGCCAGGAACACGAAATGGCACTTCGGGCAGATGCCGCACCAGCGGTTCACCGGCCGCTCGCCGAGCAGGTGGAAATTGCGGTTGCAGCTGGAGAAATGCGCGTCGTAGCGGTCGGTCTTCGCGAACTGGCGGGCGACCGCGAGCTCCGACAGCGGCCGCAGCAACGAGTAGTAATGCAGGTCGGCGGCGACGTGCGCCTGCACGTGGTCGCCGAACGCGTGCTCGAACGCCCAGCCCTTGGACCACTGGTGATTCACTTCGCGCGTCTCGCCGCCGGACGCGTCCTTGATCAGGCTGCCGTAGCTCGCCGAGCGCTCGTTGGAGAACACCACTTGATCCACACCGTGCAGCACCGCGGCCAGCACGAGGATCGCCGAGTTGATCGCGGTGACCGGGATGTGCCCGTTCCACGCGCCCTGGCGGTTGTACTCGAACAGTTCCGGCGCGATCTGGCGGCCGATGTTGAGCGTCGGCAGGCCGGTGCGCTCGGCGCAGACGCGGATCAGCTGCGAGCCGCCGATCCAGCTGACGGTCTGTTCGATGCCCAGCGCGCGCAGCGCCTCGATCGACACCAGCGAATCCTTGCCGCCGCCGATCGCGACGAGTGCGTGCTGTCGCAGGCCGAGCGTCGGTGCCTTGGAGCCCCTCTCCCCCCGGGAGAGGGGTTGGGGTGAGGGCGCTTCACGCGGAAACCGGATCTTCCCGTGCAGGTCCAACCCGTTGCGATACGCGAACTCGCCGAGCCCGTGCACGTACACGTCCTCGAGCAGCGCCGCAGTGTCCGCATCGATCGAATACCCCTCGATCCGGATGTCCGTCGGCACGGCGGCTTTGTAGTAGCTGACGCCGGCGATCAGGTGCAGCAGACGCAGCGCCTGCGTCGCGGCCTCCATGCGCGCACCGTCGAGCGCGAACGGCGCGCCCGGCACGGTGACGGTCTCCACCAGCTCGGGACCGTCGTCGAAGGCATAGCGCAGACGCGCGGCGCCGGTCGCGGCGTCGAGGTCGCAATCGACGAAGCGGAAGCTGCGGACCGCATTGCGGTCGAAGACGACACTCATTCCAGAACGTCCTGCTGCGGCAATGTCCGCAGGTTGTAGGTATTGGCCATGACGAAGCCGTAGGCGCCGGCGTCCGCGATCAGCACGGTGTCGCCTTCGCGGGTCGCGGCGGGCAGGCGGCGGCGCGTGCCGAAGACGTCGCTCGATTCGCAGATCGGACCGACGACCTCGACGGTCGTCTCGTCCGCGTCATCGAGACGCGTCAGGTTGTGGACGCCGTGCCAGGCGTCGTAGAGCGCAGGCCGCATCAGGCTGTGCATGCCGGCATCGACGCCGACGCGGCGCGTGCCGAGCTTGTCGACGACCTGGGTCACGGTCGTCAGCAGCACGCCGGCTTCGGCGACGAGGTAGCGGCCCGGCTCGATCGCCAGGCGATAGCGCGGGTATTCGGCCTTGATCGCCGCCAGTCCCGCAGCCCACGCCGGGATATCGAACGGCACGTCGTCCGGGCGATACGGAATCGGCAGGCCGCCGCCGATGTCGATCGTGTCGACGGTGCCGACCGCGTCGGCGAAACCGGCGAGCTCCGCATAGACCTCGCGCCAGTGGGCGACCGTCTCGATGCCGCTGCCCAGATGCGCGTGGATGCCGGTGATGCGCGCATCCACATGCTCGGCCGCGAGCAGGAACGCGTCGAACGCGCCCAGTGAGAGGCCGAACTTCGATGCCGCGCCGCCGGTGACGACCTTGGCGTGGTGGCCGTCGCCGCGGCCCAGATCCAGTCGCAGCCACAGATCGCGGCCGCGGAACACCTCGGGCCAGTTGCGCAGCGCTTCGACGTTGTCGACGGTCACGGTGACGCCGCGCGCATACGCGGCGGCGTACTCGGCGCGCGGCGCGAAGCTCGGGGTGAACAGCACGCGCGCCGGGTCGAGTTCAGGCAGCACGTCGAACACGTGCTCGAGCTCGCCCTGCGACACGCATTCCAGACCGAAGCCGGCGTCGACCAGCGTGCGCAGGATCGCCGGATGCGGATTGGCCTTGATCGCGAAGAAACGGCGGTCGATCGCATCGGCCGTAGACAGCGCGGCGGCGCGTTCGCGCACCGTCGGCAGGTGGTAGACGTAGTGCGGGCGACCGGGTTCGGCCAGCGCCAGCAGCGATTCGCGCGCGCCCTGCCACCACTGCGGCGCGCGTTCGCGGCGGCCGTGCGCGATCTCGCGCCAGCTCGGCCCGAACACGGTCTCGTCGTGCACCGGCATCGCGCCGCTGTCGATCAGTTCGGCGTGCAGCACCGGGAGCAGGCCGTCGGCGTCCGCCTCGTCGATGACGAAGGTCAGGTTGAGGTCGTTCGAGGACTGCGAGATCAGGTGCACGCGCTCCTTGCCGAACGTCGCCCAGACATCCGACAGCTTGTGCAGCAGCGAGCGCATGCCGCGACCGACCAGGGTGATCGCCGCGCACGGCGCGATGACCTTGACCCGGCAGACCTCGGCCAGATCGTCGCTCAATCGCGCCAGCACGTCGGTGCTGACCAGGTTCTCGCTGGGATCCAGCGACACGGTGACGTTGGTCTCCGACGAACCGATCAGGTCGACCGACAGGCCGTGGCGCTTGAAGCGCTCGAACACGTCGGCGAGGAAGCCGACCTGCTGCCACATGCCGATGCCTTCCATCGACACCAGCACGATGCCGTTGCGGCGACTGATCGCCTTGACCCCCGGCACCGGTTCGGCGCTGGCGTCGATCGCGGTGCCCGGCAGGTCCGGACGCTCGGTGTCGAGAATCGCCATCGGCACGCCGCCGTCGCGGCAGGGCTTGATCGAACGCGGATGCAGCACCTTGGCGCCGGTGGTCGCGATCTCCTGCGCCTCGGCGTAGTCCAGTCGCGCGAGCAGGCGCGCGTCGGGCACGTCGCGCGGATTCGCGCTGAACATGCCCGGCACGTCGGTCCAGATCTCCACGCGGCGCGCGCCGAGCAGCGCGCCGAAGTACGCCGCCGAGGTGTCGGAGCCGCCGCGGCCGAGGATCGCCGTGCCGCCGTCGCCGTGGCGCGCGATGAAGCCCTGGGTCAGCAGCATCCGCGGCGCCTGCGCGGCGAAGCGCGCGCGCCAGTCGCCGTCGGGCTCACGGCGGCAGTTCACCGACAGCCGCAGTGCCCAATCGCTCTGGTTCGGCAGCGACACCGCGTCGAGCCAGTCGCGTGCGTCGCACCAGCCGAAGTCCAGGCCCTGCGCGGCGAGGTAGGCCGCGCCGATCGTCGACGACAGCAGTTCGCCCTGCCCCAGCACCTCGGCCTGCCAGTCGAGCGTGCGCGTCGCCGCGCGTGTGTCGCCGGCCAGCGTCTGCAGCGCGGCGAGGCGCGTGCCGAGCACCGCATCGGCATCGAGCCCGAGTTCGGCGACGAACGCGCGGTGGCGCTCGACGAGCGCGGTCACGCGCGCGGCCGAATCCGCGGCGCCGTCGGCGATCGCGGTCAGCTCGTTGGTCACACCCGACAGCGCCGAGACCACCACCAGTACGCGCGCGTCCTGTTCCTGCGCCCGGCGTTTCGCCAGCCGGCCGATGGTGTCCCAGCGGTGGCGACGCGACACCGAAGTGCCGCCGAACTTGAGCACGATCCAGCGATCGTCAGGGGGTGAGGACATCGAGGTGGGGTCTCGGATGGAGGGAAAAACAGGCGCGAAGACCGACATGCGGTGGCAACGCGCGCGATGACCGGCAATTCTAAAGCAAGCTCCCCACTCCCGAGACGCCCGTGCCCAGCCGCCGCTACCTGCAACTCGACGTGTTCGCCGACCGGCCCGGCGCCGGCAATCCGCTCGGCGTGGTGGTCGATGCCGACGGGCTCCACGGCGCGGCGATGCAGGCCATCGCGAACTGGACCAACCTGTCGGAAACGATCTTCCTGCTGCCGCCCGATGCCGGCGCGGACTACCGCGTGCGCATCTTCACTCCGCGCCAGGAGCTGCCGTTCGCCGGCCATCCCAGCGTCGGCGCGGCCTGGGCGGCGCTCGATCAGGGGCTGGCGACGCCACGCGCCGGCGCGCTGGTGCAGCAGTGCGCCGCCGGCCGGCTGCCGGTGCGCATCGCCCGTCGCGACGGCCGCACCCTGCCCAGCGTGCGCGCACCGCGCGCCGTGCATCGCGCATCGCCGGACGGCATCGACGCGCAGCTCGAATCCGTGCTGCACGCGCTCGGCGCGACCGACGCGCCGTATGCGCTGCTCGACAACGGCCCGCGCTGGTGGTGCGTGGATCTCGGCACGTCCGCCGCCGTGCGCGCGCTCGCGCCGCCGCTGACGGAGATCGCCGCGCTGTGTCTGGCCAGCGACGCCGTGGGCCTCGCGGTCTGCGGGCGCAGCGATGCCGCCGACCACGCACTCGCGGTGCGTGCGTTCTGCCCGCAGGACGGTATTCCCGAGGACCCGGTGACCGGCAGCGCGAACGCCGCGATCGCCGCCTGGCTGCACATGGACCAGGCCGCGGACGGCCGGCTGGTCCGCTACGTCGCCAGCCAGGGACGCGAACTGGGGCGCGATGGGCGCGTCGAGGTCGAGATCGACGCCGCAGGCGAGGTCTGGATCGGCGGCGCGGTACAGGCGGTGATCCGCGGGACATTCGACTGGTGAGAACCTGTTCGAAGTCCTGCTGCGCTTGCCAGCTGGCGCGCGTGCGGTGCTCGAAGGTGCCGCCGCGAGGCGGCGCCTGACAGCGCTTGCCGCGGGCTCGCAGGGTGGCCGTCCGGCCACCAATGCTCATGTGCTACTCGTACGCTGCGCTTCCCGCGCTCCGCCTCGCGCCATCCGGCGGCGCTCGCGACGGACTTTGAGCAGGTTCGAACCGGGCCGCTACACTGTCGCGCCGCGTGATGCCCCCGCCATGACCTCCCGCCGTTTCGTCCAGGTGGACGTGTTCGCCGACCGGCCCGGTGCCGGCAATCCGCTGGCCGTGGTGCTCGACGCCGACGGCCTCGACGACGCCACGATGCAGGCCATCGCCCGCTGGACGCGCCTGCCCGAGACCACGTTCGTGTTCCCGGCCACGTCAGACGAGGCCAGCTACCGCATCCGCATGTTCTCGCCGCGCCGCGAAGTGCCGTTCGCCGGGCACCCGAGCGTCGGCACCGCGCACGTCGTGCTCGAAGCCGGGCTCGCCACGCCGCGCGATGGCCTACTGGTGCAGGACGGCATCGCCGGCAAGCTGCCGCTGGAAGTCGTCGGCGACGGCGCCACGCGCACGATCGCCGTGCGCACGCCGCGCGCCTCGGTCGTCGAGACCGCGTCGGCGGACGATCCGCGCCTGCAGCGCGCGCTGGCGGCACTGCCGCTCGGCGCATTGCCGCCGGTGCTGATGGACGGCGGTCGCCGCTGGTGGCTGGCCGAACTCGCCAGCGAAGCCGACCTGCGCGCGGCGACGCCGGACTGGGTCGCGATCGGCGCGCTGGCCGAGGCCACCGGCAGCATGGGCCTGTGCGCGTTCGCGCGCTCCGACGATCCGGTGCACCACCTCGCGGTGCGCGCCTTCGTCGGTTCGACCGGGCATTTCGAGGACGCGGCCTCTGGCGCCGCGAACGCGACACTGGCCGCGTGGCTGGCCGAGCGCGACGCCCTGCCCGGCCAGGACGGCCGCTACCGCATCAGCCAGGGCCGCGAAGTCGGCCACGACGCGATCATCGAACTGCACGTCGACGGCAACGGCGATGTCTGGTCCGGCGGTCGCGTGCAGACCGTGGTCCGCGGAGCGATCGACTGGCGTTGAGTCGCGCCATCGCGCGACCGTGCGTGCGACGGCGGAAATCCAATGCAGGCGCGCGATGGGGCGTCACCGGGACCGCTTCATCGCGCGCAAGCGCGCTGTAGTCCGGCCTGCGCTGCGCATGATGGCCGGATCGGAGGCATCCGCAAATCACGCGCTGCCTCGTTCTCCTGCAAACAGTCTTGTTCGTAAGGCTTCTGTTGCCAGTACGAGTGGCAGAGAGCCGGTCGCATCCTCCCGGCAGGCGCGCCCCGCCGTACCGACCCACGCACACGAAAGCGCCGCGCCGGTCGCCCGACGCGGCGTCGTCTGCCGCACTCAGCCTTCGAGTTCGGCGTCCAGCGTCAGCGGCACCGCCGACAGCGCCTTCGACACCGGACAGTTCTGCTTGGCGTCGTCGGCGATCTCGCGGAACTTGGCCGCGTCGATGCCCGGCACTTTCGCGCGGGTCTTCAGGCGGATCGAACTGATCTGCGGACCGCCGTCCATCGACAGGTCGACGTCGGCGCGCGTGTCCAGCGATTCGGGCGGAAAGCCCGCCTCGGTGAGCTTGGCCGACAGCGCCATTGTGAAACAACCCGCATGCGCGGCGGCGATCAGTTCTTCGGGATTGGTGCCTTTCTCGTCGCCGAAGCGGGTGCCGAACGCATAGCGCGTGTCCGACAGCAGTCCGCTCTGCGGCGTCGACAGCGTGCCCTTGCCGGATTTCAGGTCGCCGGACCAATGGGCGGTGGCGTGACGGGCGATACCCATGTGCGTGCTCCTCGAGAGTTGGACCGTGCACGTTAGTCCCCCGGCCGTTACGGGCGCGTCCGTGTGATGCGACGCAACACCGGCACGCGCACGGCGGATGCGCGATGATCCGGCCATGACGCTCTCACCTACTTTCGCCGGCGTGCTCGCCGATGCCGTGCTGGCAGTCCATGTCGGCATTGCGGCATTCGTCGTCGGCATGACGCTCGCGCTGCTGGTCGGCGGCCCGCGCGGCTGGCGCTGGGTGCGGCGCCGGCGGCTGCGCTGGCTGCATGTCGCACTGGTCGTGGTGATCGCGCTGCAGGCCTGGCTCGGTCGCCTGTGCCCGCTGACGATCTGGGAACAGTGGCTGCGGACGCGCGCCGGACAGCAGGCCTACAGCGAATCCTTTGTCGCCCACTGGCTGTCGCGACTGCTGTTTTTCGAGGCACCGTGGTGGACTTTCGTCGCCGCCTACAGCGTGCTCGCGCTGGTCGTCGCCGGCGCCTGGTACTGGTGGCCGCCGCGACGCGGAGATGTGCGATAGGACCGGGAAACGCAAAAGCCCTGTTTTTTTGCGGTTTCCTATTGGCGCACGTGCCACGATGCCCTACATTCCGCTTGCCGGCTCGCTCGGCCCGGACAACTCAATCATCATTCGACGAGGGAACCACACGCTCATGGCAACGAAGAAGGCCCCCACCAAGAAAGCCCCGGCCAAGAAGGCTGCTGCGCCGAAGAAGGCCGCCGCCGCCAAGCCGGCAGCACCGAAGCCGATCAAGGAAGCCCTGAGCAAGTCGGGCCTGGTCGCGCACATCGCCGAGTCCACCGGCGTCGTGGCGAAGGACGTGCGCGCGGTGTTCGCAGCGCTCGAAGGCGCCGTCCACGGCTCGATCAGCAAGAAGGGCGCGGGTTCGTTCACCCTGCCCGGCCTGCTGAAGATCACGTCGGTCAGCGTGCCGGCCAAGCCGAAGCGCAAGGGCATCAACCCCTTCACCAAGGAAGAGCAGTGGTTCGCCGCCAAGCCCGCCTCGGTCAAGGTCAAGGTGCGCCCGCTCAAGAAGCTCAAGGACGCCGCCGCCTGATCCCAGGGCGCCACGTGTCTTTCGATCGGGACGGCCTGGGCCGTCCCGATTTCGTTTGGGGATCTGCCTGATGGCATCTGCCATCCCGATGCGTTCGCGCGTCCGCTCCGAACGCGCCCGCCCTGTGCTGAACACTTCGCGCAGCGTCGTCCGCCGTGCACATCCGATGAACGTGTCCCGCCGCATGCTCGGCGCCGTTTTCTCCCGACCGATGGATATCGAACGATGAGCTTCCAGGGCTTCCTCAATCATCTGCTCACCTCGCAGGCCGGCGGCAAGCCCGGCAGCAGCCTGCTCAACGCCGACTTCGGCAAGGGCGCGGCCACCGGCGGCGCGCTGGGCCTGCTGCTCGGCAAGAACAGGAAGACCCGCAAGCTCGCGACCTATGGCGGCCTCGCCGCGATCGGCGTCATGGCCTACAGGGCCTACGGCGACTACCAGCAACAGCAGGCCGGCGCGGCCGCCGCGCCGCCGCAGACCGTCGACCGCCTGCCCGCGCCGCAGGTCGATCTGCACAGCCAGGCGATCCTCAAGGCACTGGTCGCCGCCGCCAAGGCCGACGGCCATATCGACGCGCGCGAGCGCGAGCTCATCGAAGGCGAGTTCAAGCGCATCGACGAAGGCGCCGACGTGCAGCGCTGGCTGCATGCGGAACTGGAGAAGCCGCTGGACCCGGCCGAAGTCGCCAGCGCCGCGACCACGCCCGAGATCGCATCGGAGATGTATCTGGCGAGCGTGCTCGTCGCCGACGAGACGAGCTTCATGGAGCGCAGCTATCTCGACGAACTCGCGCGCCAGCTCGAACTCGCGCCCGAGCTCAAGACGCGCCTCGAACAGGAAGTGAAGGCGAACGCCGAAGTCCGTTGATCCCGCGCCGCACGTCAGGACCGGCCTGCCCTGCGCAGGCCGGTCCGCGTTGCGCGCACATCGCCGCACTGACTCCGGCTTCGCGCGCGGCCTGCGACGCTGACGCCATGTCCGAGTCCGATCCCGCACCCGATTCCACCCCGCCCGCCGCGGCGAAACCGGTGCGCAAGCCGCGCCGCGACTACACGCCGCAGTTGCGTGCAACGCTGGGCTTCGTGTTCTGGGCCGCTTTGTTCGCGGCCGCAGGCTACTGGGCCTGGCACCAGCCCTTCATGGCCAAGCCGCGCGCGATCGCCGCGCTGTCCGCCGCGCCTGCGCCCGAGACCCTGCCGATGCCCGTCGACGGCGTGCGTGCGGCGCGCGTGGCCGACACCTTCGGCGCGCCACGTGGCCGCGATCGCCAGCACGAAGGCGTCGACATCTTCGCGCCGCGCGGCACGCCGGTGCGCAGCGCCACCGAAGGTCTCGTCGTCGGCGTGCGCGAGGCCGGCCTCGGCGGCAAGCAGGTCTGGGTCATGGGCCCGGGCCGGCAGCGCCATTACTACGCGCATCTCGACGGCTTCGCCGAGTTCCTCGAAGTGGGCGACCTTGTGCGGCCGGGCGATGCGCTGGGCGTCGTCGGCGACACCGGCAACGCGCGCGGCACGCCACCGCATCTGCACTACGGCGTCTACGCGATCGACGGCGCATTCGACCCGCTGCCGTTGCTGCGCGCGCACGGTGCCGACAACGGCGACGCGGCGCGCTAGCATCCGCCGGGGGCCGCGCACGCGGCGCAACGGGGAATCGGGATGTCGCATCGCGCCTGGTGGCTGGTCATCGCAGCCATCGTGCTGCTCGGTATCGCGGTCGCGGTGCAGGAGGGCCTGCGGCGCGGCGCGGATCACACGAGGTTTGCCCAGTCGTCCGGTGCCGCGCCGCCCACCTCCAGCGCATCGAATGGGCCGGGCGACGCAGCCGCGAATCCCGAAGCCCGCGCGGCGTACGCCGCCGCGATGACCGATGCCGTGTCGACCCTGCACACCTACCTCGCCGCACTGTTCAAGGACGACCGCAGCGAGGCCGATGCGCTGTGGATCCATGGCCGTGCCGCCACGCAGGGCGAAGCGGACCTGCGCACGCTCGATAAGGTGACCGGCCTGCGCGTCGACAACGACCGGCCGCAGCAACTTGATGCATCGCCGGTGCCCACTGCCGTGCGCATCCCGGTGCGTCTGCGCATCGGCGGCCAGGGGCCGCTGCGCCGCTACGCCGGCCACTACGAACTGCGCCGCAACGGCGCGGGCTGGCGCATCACCGCAGCGTCCATCGATCCCTCACCCGCGCAGCGCTAACCTGTTCCACGCGACGCGACTCCTCGGACACCCCGCAATGGACAAACGGTTCTGGATCTGCGGCTTCACGATTTCCGCCAGCGCCCTGGCGCTGGCCTTCATCGTGCACGGCGTGCTGCTGCGCGCCGACTACCTGGCCCTCGCCCACCTGTTCCGCCCGCAGACGGATGCCAACGCGCAGGTCGGCTGGATCCTGCTGGCCTACGCGTCGCTCGGTCTGGCGATGACCTGGCTCTATCGCTGGCTGCCACCACCGCCCCGCAGCAAGCGCTGGCACGGCGCGCGTTTCGGCCTCGCGATCGCGCTGGTGTCCTTCATCCCCTGGCACCTGCTCGCGCATGCCGGCCAGCCGTTCCCACTGGCGCTTGCGCTCAAGCAGATCGGCCTGGATCTGGTGGTCATGCTGCTGCTCGGCATGGTGCTCGCGTGGCTGCAGCCGCACCGCACCGCGCTGGCCCCTGCGCCGGAATAAGCGGATCACCCGCTCGCATCGAACGCGCTAATCCCGCATTCACCGCATCCCGGTAGGGTGCGTCCATCGTCCCTCCGGAGCGTGCCATGCGCCGTCCCCTGCATCTGGTTCCCGCCCTGTGCCTGCTGCTCGCCGCGTCCGCGTGCACGTCGCTCGGCGTGGTGTCGGCCTGGCTCAACGACCAGGTCGCGTTCACGACGCCGCAGCTGCAGCGCCAGCTCGACACGCGCTTCCCGCGCACTTTCGACAGGCTCGGCGGCCTGGTGTCGGTCACGCTCGACAATCCGCGCCTGACGATCCCGCAGGGCGATCGCCGGCTGCGGCTGGACTTCGACCTCGGTATCGGCGGCGTCGCCGACGATCGCCCCGGCCGCCTCGCACTGGTGAGCGGCCTGCGCTACGACCCGTCCACGCGCGGCCTGCACCTCGACGATCCCGAACTGCTGCAGTTCGACCTGTCCGGCTCCAACGCCCTGCTCAAGGGCGGCGCACGCGGCATCGTCAACAGCCTGCTGGCCGAATACGCACGCAACGAACCGGTCTACCGGCTCGACGACGACCTGCTGTCGAAGCTGCCTTCGGGCAAGCGCGTCGGCGACGTCGACGTCGGCGACGGCCGCGTGGTGGTGCACCTTGCGCGCTGAGCGCGGCGTGTCTCGTCACGCGTCCACGCTGGCGATGGCGCTCGTTCTCGCGTGCGTCCTCGGCGGCTGCGGCCGCGACGCGGATGCCGAAGCCGCGGCAGCCGGCCAGACCGCGAATGGACCGTTGCCGCAACCGCAGCAGGCCGCAGGCGGCGTCACCGGTTTGACCGGCCAGCCCGGTCCCGGCAACGTCCCGCTCGGCGGCGAGCGGCCCCTGCCCGAAGCCGGCATCGAGGAGCACGCGCTGCTGCCGCTCGAGGACAACCCGGAAACCGGCCTGACCGGCGTGCCGGGCGAACCGATGGCCGCAGGTCCGGAGCCGTCACCGGAGGAAGCCGCCGCGGTGATCCGCACCTATTACGCCGCGATCAACGCGCTCGACCATGCGCGTGCCTACGCGCTGTGGTCCGACGGCGGACGCGCCAGCGGGCAGACGCCCGAGCAGTTCGCGGCGGGCTTCGGCGACACCTCGGTGGTGATGGTCGACATCGGCACGCCCGGCGCCGTCGAAGGCGCTGCCGGCTCGCGTTTCATCGAGATTCCCGTGTCGCTGCGCGCGCAGCAGACCGACGGCAGCAGCCGCCGCTTCGAAGGCCGCTACGTCCTACGCCGCGCGATGGTCGACGGCGCCAGCGACGCGCAGCGCGCGTGGCGGATCGCGTCGGCGGATCTGCGGGAGGTTTCGGCGCCCTGATGGCGTACTGCTTGAGCCCTTCTCCCCGAAGCGAGAGGTCACCTGATTGAGCGCTGGCTGCTGGAGCCCCTCTCCCTCCGGGAGAGGGGTTGGGGTGAGGGCGCTTTCGATGCATTGCCGATCACAGAGCAACCGCAAAACGCTTTCGGGAAAGCCCCGGCCCTCACCCCACCATCGGCATCCGCCGATGGTCCTCCCCTCCCCCTGAGGGGGAGGGGCATATGCGTCTTCCGCTACGCGGAAGACCGCTTTATCTCTTGGGCTGCAGCATCGTGCCGGTGCACTTCTTCGAACCGCAGCGACAGCCCCACAGCTTCTTGAGCTTCGGCGTGTGCCGCTCGGCGAGCGTGATGCCGTAGTTGTAGGCCAGCTCTTCGCCGGCGGCGATGTCGCGGATCGCCTCGATGAAGACCTTGTCCTTGTGCCGGCGCTCCTTCGGATCCTCCTGCACCACCGCTTCGCAATTCGGTGCGCAGCTGTGATTGATCCAGCGCGCGATGTTGCCGTCCTCGTTGGCGTCGATGACGTAGTCGTCGTTGAGCGTGAACAGGAAGGTGTGGCCGTCCTCGTCGACATCGCCGTACTGCGCATCGACCTCGTCGTGCGTGCGCAGCAGGCCCTTGTAGCGGACGATCCGCTCGCCCTTGGCGATCGCCTCGGTCGCGAACACGCCGTTGCCGTGGATGCTCGACAGCCGCGCCTCGATCTTCTTCGGCATCCTGGGCTTCTTCGGCGTCTTGGGCATTGCGGATTCCACGGCGGAGTGAGCCCGCATTGTGGCCAACAACCCGGCGACCCGCCAGCGCGCGCGTGCCGACGCACGCCATGCGATGAACGCCGGTCGCCGCTCACATTGAGCTGCCGGACGCAAAAGCGTACAATTTTGGTCCGCTTTCATCCGACGCTCTCCTGGTCGCCCCCGCCTGCAATGCTCCGTGTCACCAAGCTCACCGATTACGCCACCGTCGTCCTGACCGTGCTCGCCGCACGGCCGCAGGTGGTGATGAGTGCGGCCGACCTGGCGGAGCAGTCGGGCCTCGAGGCGCCGACGGTCAGCAAGCTGCTCAAGCCGCTGGCGCAGGCCGGTCTGGTCGAAGGCTTCCGCGGCGCCAACGGCGGCTATCGCCTGGCGCGGGAGGCCGCGGCGATCAGTCTGGTCGAGATCGTCGAGGCCATGGAAGGACCGCTCGCGATGACCGAGTGCAGCCTGCACGACGGCCAGTGCGGCATTTCCGAGCAGTGCGGCGTGCGCGGCAACTGGCGCCGGATCAACGACGTGGTGGCCGATGCGCTGCGCGCCGTGAGCCTGGCGCAGATGCTCGACGACGCGCCGCGTCCACAACCCATTTCCACCGCCGGTGGGGCGAAGCGCATCGACGCCCGCCTCGCCCGCGCATAGACAGTAGGCAGCCCCCATGGCCACCGACATCGCAGAACCGATTGCGAACGCACCGCTTCAGAACGAGGCGATCCACGAGCAGCTCGGCCGTCGCTACGACGCCGGCTTCGTCACCGACATCGAGTCCGACAGCTTTCCGCCCGGCCTCGACGAGGACGTCGTCCGCGCGTTGTCGGCGAAGAAGGAAGAGCCCGAGTGGATGACCGAGTGGCGCCTGGCCGCCTACCGCCACTGGCTGACCATGCCGGTGCCGCACTGGGCCAAGCTGTCGATCGCGCCGATCGATTTCCAGTCGGTGAGCTACTACTCGGCGCCCAAGGCCAAGTACGCGTCGCTCGACGACGTGCCGCAGGAACTGCTCGACACCTACGACAAGCTCGGCGTGCCGCTGCACGAGCGCGCGCGTCTCGCCGGCGTCGCCGTCGACGCGGTGTTCGATTCGGTGTCGGTCGGCACGACGTTCAAGAAGGAGCTCGCCGAGAAGGGCGTGATCTTCTGTTCGATGTCGGAGGCGATCGCCGATCACCCGGAGCTGGTGAAGCAGTACCTCGGCAGCGTGGTGCCGGTCGGCGACAACTATTTCGCCGCGCTGAACTCGGCGGTGTTCTCCGACGGCAGCTTCGTGTTCATCCCCAAGGGCGTGCGTTGCCCGATGGAGCTCTCCACCTATTTCCGCATCAATGCCGGCCACACCGGCCAGTTCGAGCGCACGCTGATCATCTGCGAGGACAAGGCCTACGTGTCCTACCTCGAAGGCTGCACCGCGCCGATGCGCGACGAGAACCAGCTGCATGCGGCGGTCGTCGAGCTGGTCGCGCTGGAAGACGCCGAGATCAAGTACTCGACGGTGCAGAACTGGTACCCGGGCGACGAGAACGGCAAGGGCGGCATCTACAACTTCGTGACCAAGCGCGCGGAATGCCGCGGGAACCGCAGCCGCGTGGTCTGGGCACAGGTCGAGACCGGTTCGGCGATCACCTGGAAGTACCCGTCGTGCGTGCTGCTCGGCGACGACTCCAGCGGCGAGTTCCACTCGGTCGCGCTGACGCATCACCGCCAGCAGGCCGACACCGGCACCAAGATGATCCACGTCGGCAAGCGCACCAAGTCGAAGATCGTCAGCAAGGGCATCAGCGCCGGCCGCGGGCAGAACACCTATCGCGGCCTGGTCAGGATCGGCGCCGGCGCCGAGGGCGCGCGCAACTACACCCAGTGCGATTCGCTGCTGATCGGCAAGCAGTGCGGCGCGCACACGTTCCCCTACATCGAGGTCAAGCACCCCGGTGCGACCGTCGAGCACGAAGCCACCACCTCGAAGATCAGCGACGACCAGCTGTTCTACTGCCGCACGCGCGGCATCAGCGAAGAAGACGCGGTCAGCCTGATCGTCGACGGCTTCTGCAAGCAGGTCTTCCGCGAACTGCCGATGGAGTTCGCCGTCGAGGCCAAGAAGCTGCTCGACGTGTCGCTGGAAGGCAGCGTCGGCTGACGCTGCCGTGATTCGCGATGCGTGATTGGTGATTCGAGTCACCGATCGTGTCGCGGATCGCCCGCTTTTTCCAATCACGAATCACGAATGACGAATCACGCCCCCATGCTCAATATCGACAACCTGCACGCCTCCATCAACGAGCGCGAAATCCTCAAGGGCCTTTCGCTGCACGTGAAGCCGGGCGAAGTCCACGCGATCATGGGGCCGAACGGCGCCGGCAAGTCGACGCTGGGCAACCTGCTCGCCGGTCGCGACGGTTACGAGGTCACCGACGGCACCGTCGCGTTCCAGGGCCAGGACCTGCTGGCGCTCGAACCCGAAGAGCGCGCCGCGGCCGGCGTGTTTCTCGCGTTCCAGTATCCGGTCGAGATTCCGGGCGTGAACAACACCTACTTCCTGCGCAGCGCACTCAACGCGCAGCGCAAGGCGCGCGGTGAGGAAGAACTCGATTCGATGCAGTTCCTCAAGCTGGTGCGCGAGAAGCTGGCCGTGCTGCATCTCGACGACCGCCTGCTGCATCGCGGCGTCAACGAAGGCTTCTCCGGCGGCGAGAAGAAGCGCAACGAGATCTTCCAGCTCGCGGTGCTCGAGCCGAAGCTGGCGATTCTCGACGAGACCGACTCGGGCCTCGACATCGATGCGCTGAAGAACGTCGCCGACGGCGTCAACGCACTGCGTTCGCCGGACCGCGCCTTCATCGTCATCACGCACTACCAGCGCCTGCTCGACTACATCAAGCCCGACGTCGTGCACGTGCTGGCCGACGGCCGCATCGTGCAGACCGGTGGTCCGGAACTCGCGCTGCAGCTCGAAGAGAAGGGCTATACCTGGATCAAGGACCGCGTCGCACCGGAGACCGCTGTCTGATGAGTGCCCTGCTCGACTCTATCGCCGCCGGTTTCGATGGCGACGCCGTGCGCCGCGCGGCACTCGATACCACGCTCGCGACCGGCCTGCCGGGCCCGCGCAGCGAAGCCTGGAAGTACACCTCGCTGCGCGCCTTGGAGCGTCGCAGCTTCGTCGCGCCGCAGGCCGACGTCACCGTCGATGCCGGGCTGCTGGCCGCGATTCCCGCGCCGCGCCTGGTCTTCGTCAACGGTCGTCCGTCCGCCGCGCTCTCCGATGTCGGCGCCGCAACGCCCGGCCTGTCGATCGGCCCGCTCGCCGATGCCGGCACGTTGCCTGAAATCGACAATCGCGACGACGCCGTGTTCGCCCGCCTCAACGGCGCACTCGCCCGCGACGGCGCGTCGGTATCGGTCGAAGCCGGCGCCCGCGTCGAGACGCCCGTGCATCTGGTGTTCGTCGGCGCGCCTGCCGAAGCCGACCTCGCCTGGCATCTGCGCCACCACGTTGTGCTCGGCCAAGGCGCGACGCTGACGCTGGTCGAGCACCACCTCGATGCCGGCGCGCACCGCCATCTCGACAACACCGTGATCTCGCTGCGCGTCGCCGACCGCGCCGAGCTGCACCACGTGCGCCTGCAGCACCGCGGCACCGGCGCGACCAGCTTCCTGCGCACCGATGCCGAACTGCAGGCCGCGTCGGTCTACACCCGCGTCGATGTCGAGGCCGGCTGTGCGCTGTCGCGCCACGAACTCGACGTGCGCCTGCTCGGCGACGAGGCGCGCCTGACCGCGAACGGCGTGCTGCTGGCCGGCGGCCGTGCGCACGTCGACACGCGTCTGGGCATCCGCCACATCGCGAAGAACACCGCCTGCGAACTCAAGTGGCGCGGCATCGGCGACCAGCGCGGCCGCGTCGTGTTCCACGGCGGCATCACCATCGATGCCGGCGCCGACGGCACCGATGCGCGCCTGTCGAACAAGAACCTGCTGCTGTCGCCCACCGCCGAGATCGACACCCAGCCGGTACTGGTGATCCACGCCGACGAAGTACAGGCCGCGCATGGCGCGACCGTCGGCCAGCTCGATCCGGGCGCGCTGTTCTACCTGCGTTCGCGCGGACTGCCGGCGCCGGATGCCCAGCGCCTGCTGACCGCCGCGTTCGTGCGCGAGCCGCTGTCGACGATCATCGATCCCGTGCTGCGGTCGCATGCCGAAGCCGGGCTCGATCGCGCGCTGTCGGGACTGGCGCTCGCATGAGTGCCACGCTGCCGCCGCTGACGCCGCCGTTCGACGCGCCCAGCGCGCTGAAGACTCATGACGGCAGCGTCGACTGGATGGCTGTGCGCGCCGATTTCCCGCTGCTGCTGCGCGAAGTCCACGGCAAGCCGCTGATCTACTTCGACAACGCCAACACCGGCCAGAAGCCGGCGTCGGTGATCGAAGCCGTCGATGGCTACTACCGGCGGCAGAACGCCAACGTCAGCCGCGCGGTGCACCAGCTCGGCACCGAGGCGACCGAAGCCTTCGAGGGCACGCGCACGAAGCTCGCGCGTTTCCTCAACGTGCGCCGCGACGAACTGGTGCTGTGCAGCGGCACGACCTTCGCGATCAATCTGGTCGCCTACTCGTGGGCGCTGCCGCGGCTGAAGGCCGGCGACACGATCCTCGTCTCGCGGATGGAGCACCACGCCAACATCGTGCCGTGGCAGATCGTCGCCGAACGCACCGGCGCGACGGTGCGCGTGGCCGAGATCCGCGAGGACGGCACGCTCGACCTCGACGCGCTGCGCCGCGCGATGACGCCCGACGTCAAGGTGCTCGCGCTGACCCATGTGTCCAACGTGCTCGGCACCGTGAATCCGGTCCGCGAGATCTGCCGCGAGGCGCGCAGGCACGGCATCGTCACCGTCATCGACGGTTCGCAGGCCGTGCCGCACCGCCGCGTCGACGTCGCCGCGCTCGGCTGCGATTTCTACGCCTTCACCGGCCACAAGATGTGCGGCCCGACCGGCACCGGTGCGTTGTGGGCGCGCCGCGAACACCTGCAGGCGATGCCGCCGTTCCTCGGCGGCGGCGAGATGATCAAGGAAGTCAGCTTCGAGAAGACGGTCTACAACGACCCGCCGCATCGCTTCGAGGCCGGCACACCGAACATCGCCGGCTTCGTCGGCCTCGGCGCCGCGGTCGACTATCTCGACCGGCTCGGCATGGATCACGTCGAACGTCGCGAGGCCGAACTGCTTGCGCACCTGACCGAAGCCCTGCAGGAGATCGACGGCCTGCGCATCTTCGGCACCGCGCCGGACAAGGCCGCGGTGGTGTCGTTCCTCGTCGAAGGCGCGCACGCGCACGATCTCGCCACCCTGCTGGATCTCGAAGGCGTCGCGATCCGCTCGGGCCAGCACTGCGCGCATCCGCTGCTGCAGTTCTACGGCGTCGCCGCCACGTGCCGCGCATCGCCCGCGTTCTACAACACGCACGCGGAAGTCGACGCCTTCGTCGCCGCGCTGCGCAAGGTGCGCACGCTGCTCGGTTGAACCTGCATCGCATGTGGGAGTGGCCTTCGCCGCGATGGGCACGCCCTTCCTTCTGCTTGCAGCGAGCGCACACCGACGGCGGGATAATGCCCCGGTCCCGACTCCCGCCGCCGCCATGCCCGCCCCTGTATTCCGCGCCGCCTCGCCCATCGATGTGCCCGCCCTCGTCACCCTCGTGACCTCCGCGTACCGCGGCGAATCCAGCCGCAGCGGCTGGACCACCGAGGCCGACCTGCTCGATGGCGCGCGCATCGATCCGTCAGTGCTGGCGCACGACATCGTCCGCCCCGACAGCCGCGTCGTCGTGATCGACGGCGAGGACGGGCGCCCGCTCGCCTGCGCGCATGTCGCGATCGAGGACGGCGTCGGCTACTTCGGCATGTTCGCGGTCGATCCCACGCTGCAGGGCCGCGGCACCGGCGACGCGCTGCTGCGCGAGTGCGAACGCATCGCCGGCGACGAATGGCGCCTGCCCGCCATGCGCATGACCGTCATCGACGTGCGCGATGCGCTGATCGCGTGGTACGTGCGCCGTGGTTATCGAAGGACCGGCGTCCACAAGCCGTTTCCCTACGGCGACACCCGCTTCGGCATTCCGCGTCGCGACGACCTGCGGTTCGAGGTGCTGGAAAAAACCTTCGGAGTGGCGCCATGAGCGAGACCTGGACCTTCGTCTGCGCCACCGGCGACCTGCTGCCGGGGGAGATGCGCACCGCCTTCGACGAGGTCGTCGGCACGCCGATCATCGTCTTCAACCTCGACGGCGATCTCTACGCGCTCGAGGACCAGTGCAGCCACGAGGACTTCGGCCTGTCGAGCGGCGGCGAGTTCGATGCGGCCCTGGGCACGATCGAGTGCGTGCTGCACGGCGCGAAGTTCGACGTACGCGACGGTCGGGCCCTGTGCGCGCCCGCCTACGAGCCGGTGGCGAAGTTCCCGACCAAGGTCGAGCACGGCGGCGTCTGGACACGCGACGACCGCGACTGAGCCGCCGCACGGCAACGAATCTCACAGCATCGACGTGTCAACCTCGGGTAACCAGAATCGTTAACCTTTGCTGTCGAGAATCATTCTCGGTTAAGATCCCGTGATCGGGCGACGTCGCCCACGGGGGAGCAGGTGTGCCGCAGGGCATCCGATCAGTGAAGGGACGGTCCGACGCACGCGTGCATCCGTGTGCCGATGGCGCGCGGACAATGGCGCCCGGTCTGCTGTTCCTGCTGCTATGGGCGGTCACCTTGGGGCCGGCCGCGATGGCCGCGACCCTGAGCATCGGCGTCGCCCCTCAGACCTTCCACGTCGAGCACGAGGGCGAAACACCGCCCTCGCAGGACATGACGCCGTCGTTGTCCTCCGTCCGGACGACGCCGCGTCCGCCTGAGGCCGCCGCCGCCCTCGCCGCGACGGCAATACCGGCCGCGCGTGGGTCCCGACGCGCACACCCTGCGCGTCCGCGACCGGCGCGTGTGCCGCCACGTCACGACCCGCCCCGACGCCAGCACCGCGGCCGCGCTCCGCCCGGCTGATCGGGATGCCGCCGGCCTGCGCCGGCGCCCGCTTCACATACGCCATTGCCGGGTGCGCCGCGCTGCGGCCTGTCGCATGTCCGCAAGCGCACCCACTCCGGCCAGCCGACGCCACGCCGCGCTCCGACCCTGTCCAACGAGACCTCCATGACCCGTTCTCCGCTCCGTCGTCCGCTCGCCGTCGCCCTGCTCGGCCTGCTGTCCGCGCCCGCTTTCGCCGATTCCGCGCCGGCCACCTCGCCCACCGACTTCGACACCATCGTCGTCACCGCCGCCGGCTTCGAGCAGAAGCTCACCGACGCGCCGGCGAGCATCAGCGTGATCACCCAGGAAGACCTGACCAAGCGTCCGTACATGACCCTGCTCGACGCGGTGCGCGACATCGAAGGCATCGATGTCGGCGAGACGCGCGACAAGACCGGTCAGGGTTCGATCTCGATGCGCGGCATGGGCTCGGACTACACGCTGATCCTCGTCGACGGCAAGCGCCAGAACAACCACGGCGACATCTATCCGAACAACTTCGGCGGCAACCAGTTCAACCACATCCCGCCGCTGGATGCGATCGAGCGCATCGAGGTCATCCGCGGTCCGGCGTCCACGCTGTACGGCGCCGACGCGATGGGCGGCGTCATCAACATCATCACCAAGAAGGTGCTCGATGCGTGGCACGGCTCGGCGACGGTCAGCCGCTCGTTCGAAGACAGCGAGTTCGGCGACGACACCACGGTCGATGCCTTCGTCACCGGCCCGCTGGTGCCCGGCGTGCTGAACCTCAGCGCACGCGCCAGCTGGTACGACCGCGACGCGTCCAACCCGGTCTATGCGCCGATCACCGATCCCGCGGGCGTGGAACGCATGCGCCCGCTGGGCTTCGGCGGCGGCGGCAAGACCGTCGACAACACCAACAAGGCGGGTGGCCTGACGCTCGCGTGGATGCCGACCGCGAACCAGAGCCTGACGCTCGACTACGACACCTCGCGCCAGGAGTACGACAACGCGATCAAGATCAACGACCAGGGCGACGAGGAATACCCGGTCGGCACGGTCGACACCATCAGCAGCATCTTCACTGCCGGCAATTACTGCCTCGGCGCCGCGGGTGCGAACGCCAATGCCTGCACTGCGAACGGCGGCACCTGGGCGCGCCGCGCCAATCCGCGCGTCGGCTACGGCCCGGTGCAGGAGTTCACCCGCGATGCGTGGTCGCTGACCCACGAAGGCCGCTGGGACTTCGGCAACAGCTTCGTCTCGCTGTCGCACGTGGCGACCAACAACGACGGCCGGACGCTGCCGTTCACCGTGCAGGAGCGCGAGCAGCTGCTGGCGATGATCGACGGCACCGGTACCTACGCCGGCCTGTCGCTGGCCGAGCGTCGCGCACTCGCGGAATCGACTTTCCTGCCGCGTCCCAAGCGCACGCTCGAGAGCGCGCAGTACACGCTCGACGCCAAGCTCGACATCCCCTTCCAGCTGGCCGGCGAACACACCGCCGTGCTCGGCGCGCAGCTGATCCAGGGCGAACTGACCGACGGCGTCTTCGGCATCGAGAGCGGCACGCCGGGCCGGAAGCAGGAACACAACATGTACTCGCTGTTCGCCGAGGACACCTGGTACATCACTGCACCCTTCGCGCTCACCGCCGGCCTGCGCTGGGACGACCACGAGGTCTTCGGCAACCACCTGAGTCCGCGCCTGTACGGCGTCTACACCGTGAGCCCGCAGTGGACGGTCAAGGGCGGCGTCAGCACCGGGTTCAAGACGCCCAAGACCACCCAGCTCTACGATGGCGTCACCGGCTTCGGTGGCCAGGGCACCTCGCCGATGTTCGGCAATCCCGACCTGCAGCCGGAAACCAGCACCAGCAGCGAGGTCGCGGTCTACTGGCAGAGTCCGGACGGCCACAACTTCAACCTGACCCTGTTCCACAACGAGTTCGACGACAAGATCGCGTCCCAGCCCTGCGGTCCCGGCACGACGCTGACCTGCACCGCCGCCGGCGAATACGCCGACATCGGTTACGCATCGAGCAGCAAGACCGTCAACATCGACAAGGTCGTGATCCAGGGCGCCGAAGTCGCCGGCCGCTGGCAGATCAGCGAGGCATTCGGCTTCCGCGCGAACTACACCTTCACCGACAGCGAGCAGAAGAGCGGCAGCGCCGCGGGACTTCCGCTCGGCAACAGCGCGCGCCACATGGCCAACGCCACGCTGGACTGGCAGGCCAGCGAGCGCTTCAACCTGTTCCTGACCGCAGAAGCGCGTTCCAAGCGCTACCGCGATCTGCACGTGATCACCCGCGAGCCGCTGTACTACAAGGATTACGAGGTGCTGCACCTCGGCGCGTCGTTCAAGCTCAACGAGTCGGTCACGTTCAACGGCCGCATCAACAACCTGCTCGATCGCGACTTCACGACCTACGACACCGAATTCCGCGATCTGGACGGCACGCCGGGCTTCGACGGCACGAACGAGATCCTGTACTTCGACCACTACAACAACAAGGACAAGGCGCGCGGCGTCTGGCTGAGCGTCAACGTGCGTTTCTGAGAATTTCCTGTCCGTGCCCCGGCGCCCGGCGCAGAGCGCCGGGCTGCCAGCGGATCCGATGCGCCCGCTCCGTCGACATCGGGCGGGCGCATCCGTCCTGGCAGACCTGTCACCGCGGCCTGCTGATCACGGCGCAGCACCGGTGGGCTGGAACCGGGTCAACAGCACCTCTCCACCCCCGTCGAGCACATGGCGACAGCGGCCCTCGCGGGCCCGCAATACCAGCGTGGCGCCGCGCTCGAGCACGCGGGCTTGCGTCGCAGCGAGCCGCACGTGCCCGGCGAGTACGTGCACCAGCCAGCAGTCGCCCGGATCCACGAACACCACCATCGTGCCGACCAGCGGCCGATGCCAGGTCGAGGCCTCCACACGATCCGGACGCCACATCAGGTTGAGCGCGCTCGTCCCCGGTCCGGCCGGATCGCCTTGCAGCGGCCGGTCGCCAGCGAACCGGAACCGTGCATGCGGTGGCTGCAGGTCCGCCACCTCGCCGTCCTCGAAGCGCAGCGTCAGGCCGTCGCCCGACAACAGCATCAGCTCTCGCGCCACGCCCTCGAACCGCGAAAACGCGGCCGGCTGTTCGATCTCGGCGATCGACAACCGCCAGATCCACGCATCGCCCGCCGTGTCAGGCTCGACGTGGATCTCGCGGGTCCAGCCCAGACCGTTGCGCCACCGGATACGCCGTGCATCCTGCGCATCGATGCGTTGGACCAGCGGCAGCTGACTGGAGGAATCGCTCATGCCGGCAGTCTAATGCGTCAGGTCCGGAGGCTCTTCGACGACGGGCCGCCGTCACGAGACGCGCGAGTAGGCACGTGCTGCGGGCGACGCTGCTTGCAACACGGCCGCGGCGTCGATGAGGCGCGGTTGACGGATTACTGCAGGAACGCAATCCCCAAAAAGGGTCGCCCGCTTCGCATCCAATGCGAGGCGGGCGACGGTTACATCCCTGTAGCGGCTTCCTGCCGGTCCCGTGGAGCGTCCTGCTCCTCGTCTGATGCCGGCACGTCCTGTGCCGACGCCAGCGATGGGCGAATCAGCGCAGCTGCGCTGTCCCCTTGTTCCCGGCTGCTGCGGGCGCACTCGGCGCCCGCGTCAAGCCTGTCTGCGATCCGGCGGCACCCACCTCGATGCGATCGACGTTGTGCTCCACGGTGCGCAGCCCGATGCCTTTCACCTGCGCCAGCTGCTCGGCGCTTCGGAACGGACCGTTTTCATCCCTGTAGGCCACGATGGCTTCTGCCTTGGCCTGTCCCACGTTGTGCAGCACGCGTGCCAGCGTGGCTGCATCGGCGGTGTTGATGTTGACCTTCTCCACGCTTTCGTTTGCGAATGCGGTGCCTGCCAACAGCAGTGAAAGGCACAGCGACGCAAGCACGGCTCGGATCGACTTCATGTCCTTAACTCCTTGGTATTGGGTGGAATCCATTCCCGACTGGCGATTCGTTCGTCCTTGCCGGTACTGCCAGTCTTCCCAACACCACGACCACAGAATATCCGCGGCCCCGCTGGGCCGAAGCCAGCCGAACGCCCGAGCTCGTGTAGGAAAATTCCTACATGCGGGGCCGCGATAGAATGGGGTCTACGCACACCGGAAAACCCGAATGGACACCAGCCAGACCGACCGTTTCGTCGGCGCCAAGTGGGACGAGGAGATCGTTCCCCAGCTCGTCGAGTACATCCGGATCCCGAACAAATCGCCGATGTTCGATGCCGACTGGGTCGCCAACGGCCACATGGAGCGCGCGGTCGACCTGATGTCGGACTGGGCGCAGGCGCAGCCGATTCCCGGGCTCGCGCTGGAGGTGGTCAGGCTCGAAGGCCGCACGCCGCTGATCTTCATTGAGATTCCGGCCGCCAACGGCGGCAGCGACGACGACTGCGTGCTGCTCTACGGCCATCTCGACAAGCAGCCGGAAATGACCGGCTGGGACGACGATCTCGGCCCCTGGAAGCCGGTACTGCGCGACGGCAAGCTCTACGGCCGCGGTGGCGCCGACGACGGGTATGCGATCTACGGTTCGCTGACCGCGATCCTGGCGCTGCACGAACAGGGCCTGCCGCACGCCCGCTGCGTGGTGCTGATCGAGGCCTGCGAGGAATCGGGCAGCTACGACCTGCCGGCCTACGTCGACCATCTGGCCGAGCGCATCGGCAAGCCGTCGCTCGTGGTCTGCCTGGACTCGGGTTGCGGCAACTACGAGCAGCTGTGGTGCACGACGTCGCTGCGTGGCCTTGCCGGCGGCAACCTGACGGTCAAGGTGCTCGACGAGGGCGTGCATTCGGGCGATGCCTCGGGCGTGGTGCCGTCGAGCTTCCGCTTGCTGCGCCAGTTGCTGTCGCGCATTGAGGACGAGGTGACCGGGCGCATCCTGGTCGACGGCCTGCACGCCGAGATTCCGGCCGAACGGCTCGAGCAGGCGCGCCGCGCGGCCGACGTGCTCGATACCGCGATCTACGACAAGTTCCCGCTGACCGGCGACCTCCGGCCGATGTTTCCGAAGGCCGACGACGGCCAGGTGTCGGAGGACCTGTCGGAACTGGTGCTCAACCGCACCTGGCGTCCGGCGCTGTCGGTCACCGGCGTCGACGGTATTCCTTCGTTGCAGTCGGCCGGCAACGTGCTCCGCCCGCATACGGCGGTGAAGCTGTCGCTGCGGCTGCCGCCGACCGTCGACGGCAAGCGCGCCGGCGAACTGCTGCAGCAGGTGCTGCTGGCCGATCCGCCGAACGGTGCCACGGTGACGCTGGCGCTGGAAAAGGCCGCGACCGGCTGGAACGCGCCGGCGATGTCGCCCTGGCTCACCCGGGCGATCGACGATGCGAGCCAGGCATTCTTCGACAGGCCGGCGATGTACATGGGCGAAGGCGGCTCGATCCCGTTCATGGGCATGCTCGGCGAGAAGTTCCCCGGCGCGCAGTTCATGATCACCGGCGTGCTGGGCCCGCATTCCAACGCGCACGGCCCCAACGAGTTCCTGCACATCGAGATGGGCAAGCGCGTGACCAGTTGCGTGGCGCGGGTGATCGCCGAGCACCACCACGCCGGCCAGCGCGGCGAAACCACCGGCGCTGCGGTCGTGGCCGACAGCGGCACGCGACACGGCGATCACGGCTGCTGCTGAGGCTCGCGAGGGCCGGCGGATCGCCGGCCCGGACGCCGGCTGCGGGCGGTACGACAAGCGGATAAGGTGGCGATGACACCGCCGCCCACGGAGTCTGGCGATGACGATGCGTTCGATCGCCCTGCTGCTGTGCCTTGCGCTGCCGATGCTGGCTTCAGCCGAAGATCTCGTCCTCCGCAATGCGTCATACGACCCGACGCGCGAGTTCTACGTCGACTACAACCGCATGTTCGCGGCCGAATGGCGCAGGCGCACCGGCGACGATGTCGAGGTGCTGCAGACCCATGGCGGATCGGGGACGCAGGCCGAAGCGGTGATCGGCGGCGCGCCGGCGGACGTGGTCACACTGGCGCTCGGCGCCGACGTGGACCGGATCGCCGCCGCCGGACTGCTCGATGCCGGCTGGCGCCTGCGCACGCCGCACGACGGCGTGCCTTATACCTCGACGGTCGTGTTCCTCGTACGCAAGGGCAACCCGAAACGCATCGGCGACTGGGGCGATCTGGCCGGCGACGTCGCCGTGGTCACCGCGGATCCGAAGACCTCGGGCGTCGCGCGCTGGAGTTATCTCGCGGCGTGGGCGTGGGCCTCGCGCACGCATCGCGATGGTGGACGCGTGCTGGACTACATGCGCCGGCTCTACGCCAATGCGCCGGTACTCGACGGCAGCGCACGCGCTGCGCGCGACACCTTCGTCGAGGGTGGCACCGGCGACGTGCTGCTGGCCTGGGAGAACGACGCGCTCCACGTGCTGGCCGATGCGCGTACCAGCCAGGCATTCGAGATCGTCTATCCGAGCATCAGCATCCGCGCCGAACCCGTGGTCGCGGTGCTCGACCGCAACGCCGATGCGCACGGCGTGCGTGCGGTCGCCGATGCCTACGTCGCGCTGCTCTACACACCCTCCGCGCAGCGGCTGGTCGCACAGCACCATTTCCGTCCGATCCGGCGCGAAGGCGTGCCGGCCTCCCAATTGGCGCGTTTCCGTCCGCTGCCGATGGTCACCGTCGACGCCGCGTTCGGTGGCTGGACGCAGGCGCAGGCCACGCATTTCGCCGACGGCGGCCTCTACGACCGCATCCGCGCGCTGCCGTCGCGCTGACGGTCAGATCGTGTCGGGCTTCACCGTGGCCGGCGCATCGCCGCCGCGGCGACGCATGATCCAGTTGAACAGCGGCGTCGCCATCAACGTGGTGACGATCGCCATCAGCACCAGGATCGAGAACAGGCCCTGCTTGATCACGCCGGCCTGCAGGCCGATGTTGATCAGGATCAGTTCCATCAGGCCGCGGGCGTTCATCAGCGCGCCGATCGCCTGCGCATCGCGCGGACTTTCGCCGGCCATGCGCGCGGCCGCCCAGCAGGCCAGGCCCTTGCCGGCGAACGAGGCGATCAGGATCGCGCCCGCCGCGAGCAGCAGTTGCGGCTCCAGCACCATGCCCAGGTCGGTCTTCAGGCCGGAGAAGGTGAAGAACATCGGCAGGAAGAACACCACGACGAAGGGCTGCAGCATCTCGCGGATCTTCTCGACCAGCGCGCCCTTGGGCATGCAGGCGCCGAGCAGGAAACCGCCGAACACCGCGTGTATGCCGATCGCATCCATCAGCCATGCACTGAGGCAGAACAGGATCAGCACGACCGCGAGCATCGTCGCGCTGAGCGGCGCGTCCGGGCGCACCGCATCGGCCAGCCGGCGCAGCAGCTTGCGCCCGACGAGCAGCATGAAGACCGCATAGGCGATGCCGCCGCCGATCGCCCACCATGCGCTGTCCCAGCTGCCGCCGAAGCTCGCCAGCACGACCGCGAGGATGCACCAGGCCGCGGCATCGTCGACCGCGCCCGCGGTCAGGGCCAGCGTGCCGAGCGGACTGCCGGCCAGCCCGCGCTCGTGGATGATGCGCGCGAGCATCGGAAAGGCGGTGATCGCGATCGCGGCGCCGAGGAACAGCGACGCGTCCGCCAGCCGCACGTTCTCCGAGAACAGGTTCGGGATGCCGAGCAGCCACGGCGCGATCAGGAAGGCCAGCGCGAACGGCACGACGATGCCGGCCAGCGACACCGCGAACGCGCCACGGAAGCGCGCGCGGAAATGGTCGCCGCGGAACTCGGTGCCGACCAGGAACATGTACAGCCCGACGCCGAACTGCGCGAACACGTAGAGGGTGTCCAGCGTCTGCGCGGGAAACAGCGCCGCCTGCAGGTCCGGCAGCAGCCAGCCGAGCAGCGAAGGTCCGAGCGTCACGCCGGCGATCATTTCGCCGACGACCTGCGGCTGCCCGACACGTTGCGCCAGTTTCCCGACGAGCCGGCAGACGAGCAGGATCACGGCGGCCTGCAGGAAGAAGTACACGGACAGCTGGGCGGTCGGCATCGTGGATCTCCAGCGCCAACGGCGGCGCGCGGAGGATGATGCGCCGCGACCGCACGCAGGTAAACCGCAGCGTCCGGAAATGCAAAAGGCCCGCGACGGGGCGGGCCTTTCGACGGTCTCGCAATGGTGGCCGGGGAGGGAATCGAACCCCCGACACGGGGATTTTCAATCCCCTGCTCTACCAACTGAGCTACCCGGCCACTGCGGGAGGCGCATGATACGGGGCAGGCTCGCGGACGGCAACCATTTTCCGAAAACGCCTGGCCGGAGCCGCATTCCGGCCCGCCCCGCGCGGCGGTCCGCGGCCGGCGACGCGTTAACATCGGCCTCCACCTGTCACCGGAGTGTCGCGCATGAAACCGTGGAAACTGCTGACGATCCTGTTGATGGCGTGCGCGCTGGCCGCCTGCGTGACCGGACAGCGCCGCGTATCCGCGCCCACTGCGAGCATCCAGCAGCTCAGCGTCGGCGCCGACGGCAACTGGTCGATCGAGTTGCGCCTGCAGAACTACAGCAGCATTCCGATGCGCTTCGAATCGATCCGCTTCGCGCTGTCGGTCGGCGGCGAGGAGGCCGGCACGCTGGAGACCGCGACGACACTGACGATCGGTCCGGAATCGGCAGACATCCTGAGCCTGACGCTCGCGCCGTCGGCGCAGGGCCGGCTGCACGCGGCCGACGCGCTCGCCGCGGGACGCTCGCTGCCCTACCGCATCGACGGCACCATCCGCGCCGCGCCCGACGACCGTGGCAGCGCCTCCAACTACACCGTGCGCCGCGACAGCGCGCTGAGCGCCGTTCCGGGCCTGCCGGGCGTGATGCGCTGATCCGCCCACGTCCCTCCACGAACACGCAACCGCACACGAGCCAGGCAGACGCATGAGCACCTACCACGCCCCGTTGACCGACATCCGCTTCGCCCTGCACGACGTGCTGCAGGTCGAATCCCTGTTCGCCACCCTCGGCTTCGACGACGCCAGCCGCGAGACCGTCGACGCGGTGCTCGACGAATGCGCGCGCCTGTGCGAGACCGTGCTCGCGCCGCTCAACCGCATCGGCGACGAACAGGGCGTGCGTTTCGACAAGGCGACCGGCGCGGTGACGACGCCCGACGGCTTCAAGGCCGCCTACGACCAGTTCGCCGAGGGCGGCTGGACGGGCATGAGCGCGCCGACCGAGTTCGGCGGCATGAACATGCCGCACGCGATCGGCATCTGCCTGGAGGAGATGATCGATGCCGCCAATCTCGCCTGGAGCAATTTTCCGCTGCTCTCGCACGGCGCGGTCAATGCTTTGCATCACCACGGCGAGGACTGGCAGAAGGAGGTCTTCCTCAAGCCGCTGATCGCCGGCACCTGGACCGGCACCATGTGCCTGACCGAGCCGCAATGCGGTACCGATCTCGGCCTGCTCAAGACCCGCGCCGAACCTGCCGATGACGGCGCCTACGCCATCACCGGCACCAAGATCTTCATCACCGCCGGCGAGCACGACCTCACCGACAACATCATCCACCTGGTGCTCGCGCGCCTGCCCGATGCGCCCGCGGGCAGCCGCGGCATCTCGCTGTTCATCGTGCCGAAGATCAAGGTCGCGCGCGACGGCACGGTCGGCGAACGCAACGCGGTGCGCTGCGGCGCGGTCGAACACAAGATGGGCATCCACGGCTCGGCGACCTGCGTGATGAATTTCGATGGTGCGCAGGGCTATCTCATCGGCCAGCCGCACAAGGGCCTGATGGCGATGTTTACGATGATGAACACCGCGCGCCTCGGCGTCGGCGTGCAGGGCCTGGGCCTGGCCACGCGCGCCTACGAGAACGCGCTGCGCTATGCGCGCGAGCGCCTGCAGTCGCGCGCGCTGTCCGGTCCGAAGCTGCCGTCGAAGCCGGCCGATCCGATCCTCGTGCAACCCGACGTGCGCCGCATGCTGCTGACCTGCAAGTCGCTGACCGAAGGCGGCCGCCTGCTGGCCTATCACGCTGGTTCGCTGGTCGACGGCGCCGAGCGCGCCGAAGATGCCGCCGCGCGCAAGGACGCCGACGATCTGCTCGGTTTCCTGACGCCCATCGTCAAGGCCTGCCTGACCGAGTGGGGCAACGAGTGCACCTACCACGCGCTGCAGTGCTTCGGCGGCCACGGCTACATCGCCGAACACGGCATGGAGCAGCTGGCACGCGACGCGCGCATCACCACGCTCTACGAGGGCACGACCGGCATCCAGGCGCTGGACCTGATGGGTCGCAAGATCATGCAGTTGCAGGGCGCGGGCCTGCGCGTGTTCCTCGGCATGATCGAACACTTCTGCGCCGAGCATGCGCACGATGCGTCGCTGGCCGAGTTCGTCGAGCCGCTGCGCGCGAAGGCCGGCGAGTGGCAGGCGTTGACGCGCTCGATCGCCGAGCGCGCCGCGGCCGATCCGGAGGAGATCGGCGCGGCCGCCCACGACTACCTGTTCTTCTCCGGCTACGTGGCGCTGGCCTACTGGTGGGCGCGCAGCGTCGCGGTGGCCGATGCGTCCTCGCGGCCGGAAACCTTCAAGGCCGGCAAGCGCGAGACCGCGCGCTTCTACTACACCCGCATCCTGCCGCGCACGCTGACCCACGCTGCGGCGATCGCGAGCGGACCGGCCTCGCTGCTGTCGATCGCCGACGCGGCATTCGACAGCTGAAGTCGTGCATGCACGTCGCGACAGCCCGCCGGCGTCGCGACGTGCGCGTGATCCGTTGCACAAAGTGTCATCGATCGGGTATATGCTCGGTCTCCAATGGAGGCAGACAGCGCGATCACACGCCTGATCCCTACCGGCGCCGCAACGGCGCTGGATTCCGGAGTCTCCGCCGCACTTTCCGGTCACGCCCCGCGTCGCGATGCAGTCCGCCTGCTCGCACTCGACGCCCACGGCCGCGCACTCAACTGGATCAGCTGGCAGGACGCCGCCTGCCTCTATGCGCGCGGCGCGGTCGCCTGGACGCTCGGCGATCCCTGCATGACCGTGCACGGCGGCCTGTGCCGCGCGACCGGCCGGCAGAGCCGCATGGACCTGCATCCGATCATCGCCGGCCGCAGCCACGTGCGACCGAGCGCGACCGATCCGACCCCTGCATTGACCAACACCGCGCTGTTCGCGCGCGACCAGCAGCTGTGCCTGTACTGCGGCCGCCGCGCGGGCCGGCAGACGCTGACCCGCGACCATGTCGAGCCGTTGTCGCGCGGCGGCCTCGACATCTGGGAGAACGTGGTCACCGCGTGCTTCCACTGCAATTCGCGCAAGGGCGCGCGGACGCCCCAGGAAGCCTCGATGCCGTTGCTGGCGGTACCGTTCCGGCCGAGCTGGATCGAACACCTGATCCTCAGCAACCGCAACATCCTCGCCGACCAGATGGCGTTCCTCAGCACCCATCTGCCACGTCGCGAACGCGGGTGAATTCCACGCGCCGCGCACTGCGCGCGCTGCACAGCATGCGCGGCACTGGCTACACTTCGCGGATGGCGTGCTTCGCGCCGCGTCGCCCGGTATTTCCTGCATGACCCTGACCATCGCCCTGAGCGGAATGGACACCGCCACCGAGACCGCGCTGCGCGCGGCATTCGCCGGCGCCAATTCGCAACTCGGCGAGCCGTTCCTGCTGGTCGCGGAACCGGATGCCGAGCACGTCATCGTCGACATGGACAGCATGTACGGCCCGATGAGCTGGCTGCGCCTGCATGCGGCGGGCAAGCAGATCGTCGGCCTGACCTCGGCGCCGCGCGTGCAGACGCATTTCAGGCTCGGGCGTCCGTTCGACGACAACGCGATGGCCGCGTTGCTGCGCGAGATCGCGGCGACGCAGGACATCGTGCTGGATCCGCCAGCGGCGACATCGCCGTTGGACGCGCCTGCGCAGGCGACACCAGCTGCCGTTTCGCCACGGGTCGCCGCGGCCACGGCCGACACCGCTCCGGTGCCCGGGGCGGTGGACGAGCCCGACTTCACCCCTCCGGCATCCGCAGCCGCAGTCGAGACTGCGCGGGTCGAAGAGCCGGCGCCGCCGGCAACACCCGAAGCTGCCGCACCAGCGCGCGAACCCGAACCCGAACCGGTGCACGCGCCGGAGCCGGAACCGGAACCCGAGCCCGAACGCGCCCTGCCCTTCGTGACCTGGCTCGGTGCCGGCGTGCTGCGCGGCCGGCGTCGCTATCGCCGCGAGACCGGGCCGACGCTGTGGCTCGATTTCGATGCGCAGCACTACCACGGCCCCAGCACGCTGAAGCCGCTGAGCCAGTATTTCGACGGCCCGATCGAACGCGATGCGATCGAGCCGGTCGACGATGCGACCTGGTCGCGCGAGGCACAGGCCTCGGGCGCGCCGCAGCCCCTGCTGCGCCTGGTGTGGCTGGGCGGCCTGCTCGCCGGCGACGGCACGCTCGCGCCCGGCCACGATCCCGATGCGCGCTACCAGCTGAACAAGTGGCCGCAGACCGAACGCGAGTATCCGCGCCATTTCCGCATCGCCACCGCGATGATGAAGGGCCCGGCGACGCTCGACGAGATCGTCGCCGCTAGTGGCCTGCCGGCCGAGGACGTCGTCCGGTTCGTGAACGCCAATCTCGCCACGGGCTATGCCGAACCACTGGTGGACACGCCCGCACCCGTCGACGCCCCGGCGCGTCCGGGCGGATTCTTTTCCCGTCTGCGCGGGCGCTGACACCCGCCTGTCGGCCGCCCTTCCATGACAGGCCGGTGACGCCAGCAGCGGGGCTGCGGCGTACAATTGGCGGATGATCGACTCCACGCGCTATCCGCGCCTCGCGCGCATCGACGCGCCGTCCGACCTCCGCCAGTTCGACGAAGCCGAACTGCCCGCGATCGCCGACGAACTGCGCGCCTACCTCATCGAATCCGTCGGCAAGAGCGGCGGCCATTTCGGCGCCGGCCTCGGCGTGATCGAGCTGACCACGGTCCTGCACTACCTCTACGACACGCCGCACGACCGCGTCGTCTGGGACGTCGGCCACCAGACCTATCCGCACAAGATCCTGACCGGTCGGCGCGACCGCATCCACACCGTCAAACAGAAGGACGGCGTGGCGCCGTTCCCCAAGCGCGAGGAATCGGAGTACGACACCTTCGGCGTCGGCCACTCGTCGACGTCGATCTCGGCCGCGCTGGGGATGGCCATCGCCAACGCGCAGGCCGGCAACGACCGCCGCGTGGTCGCGGTGATCGGCGACGGCGCGATGACCGCCGGCATGGTCTACGAGGCGCTCAACCACGCCGGCGGCATGGAGCCCGAGCCGGACATGCTGGTGGTGCTCAACGACAACCGCATGTCGATCAGCGAAGCCGTCGGCGGCCTGACCAAGATGCTCGGCCGCGCGACCGGCAACCGCACGCTCAATGCATTGCGCGAAGGCGGCAAGAAGCTGCTCGGCGACAAGAACAATCCGACCGCGAAGTTCGTGCGCCGCTGGGAAGAGCACTGGAAGGGCATGTTCGTGCCGTCCACGCTGTTCGAGGAAATGGGCTTCCACTACACCGGCCCGATCGACGGCCACGACGTCAAAGCGCTGGTCGACACGCTCAAGACGCTCAAGGGCCTCAAGGGCCCGCAGCTGCTGCACGTCATCACCACGAAGGGCAAGGGCTACGAACTGGCCGAAGGCGACCAGATCGGCTACCACGCCGTGTCGCCGTTCGATCCCGACAAGGGTCTGGTCGCCAAGAGTGGCGCGAAAAAGCCGACCTACACCGACGTGTTCGGCGACTGGATCTGCGACATGGCCGCGGCCGATCCGCTGCTGCTCGGCATCACGCCGGCGATGCGCGAAGGCTCGGGCCTGGTGCGCTTCTCGAAGGAATATCCGGCGCGCTATTTCGACACCGCCATCGCCGAGCAGCATGCGGTGACCCTGGCCGCGGGCATGGCCTGCGAAGGCGCCAAGCCGGTCGTCGCGATCTACTCGACATTCCTGCAGCGCGCCTACGACCAGCTGGTCCACGACGTCGCGGTGCAGAAGCTCGACGTGCTGTTCGCGATCGACCGCGGCGGCGTCGTCGGTCCCGACGGCGCCACGCACGCAGGCAACCTCGACCTGAGCTTCCTGCGCTGTGTGCCGAACATGGTGGTCATGGCGCCGGCCGACGAGAACGAATGCCGCACGATGCTGACGACCGGCTTCCGCCATGCAGGTCCGGCCGCGGTGCGCTACCCGCGCGGCACCGGTCCCGGCGCCGCCATCGACACGAAGCTCGACACCCTGCCGATCGGCAAGGCCGAACTGCGCCGCCGCGGCGCGCGCATCGCGCTGCTGGCGTTCGGCGCGATCGTGCCGGCCGCCGAACAGGTCGGCGCGGCGCTCGACCTGACCGTCGTCAACATGCGTTTCGTGCGCCCGCTCGACCGGGCGCTGCTGCTGGAGCTGGCGAAGACCCACGACGGCTTCGTGACGCTCGAGGACAACGTCGTCGCCGGCGGCGCAGGTTCCGGTGTCGCCGAACTGTTCAATGCCGAGGGCGTCACCCTGCCGGTGCTGCACCTCGGCCTGCCCGACGCGTTCCAGCACCACGCCAGCCGCGAGGATCTGCTCGCCGAAGCGAGACTCGACGTCGCCGGCATCCGCGAGGCGGTACTGCACCGCTGGCCGGAACTGCGCGCCGGCAATGCCGGCTTGCAGGCAGCCGCGGCGGGCTGACCCGCGAGTCCGCAGGCATCGCCTGCGGACGTCGCCGCTTCACGGGCCGGCCGTCGCCTGCGTCTCGTCATCCTCGACCAGGTCGGGCCCGTCCGGTACGAGCACCGTGTAGCCGCGCGCGCGCAGGCGCTCCAGCAGACCGCCGGAACGCAACAAGGTATTGATCGACAGCGTCGCGAACACGGTCCGGTGTTCCGCGATTGCGGTATCGACCGCAGCCAACCAGGCGTCGTCGACCTTCGGTTCGATATCCGCCATGCCCAGGTTCCGCGCGGTTTCGCTGGCATTCACTGCCGACAGGCACGCCATGATCTGGCTCCGCGTATCGGGCATCGCCCGCAGCGCATCGAGATCACCGACCGCCCAGGCGTTCGCGCGCGCCGCGATGTCCGGCAGATCGTGCTCGATGATGCCGAACGTCCCGCGCACGCAGTCCAGCTCCTCCTGCTTCAGCGTTTCGCGACGGAAGGACGCCAGCGCGGCGCGCGGATCATCGACCTTCAGCTGCACCAGCGTCGGTGTGATCTTCATGCCGCGCGACTTCAGAACCTCGTCGATCACCGGCGCGATGACGCCGCCGTCGCGCAGGCCGTGCTGCTTGAGTGCTGCCCGGTACAACTCGGCGACCGCGATGAAGGGGCGTTTGCGTTCGATGCCGCGATCGCGGCCGATGTAGCGCGCCTTCAATGTCGTCCAGCGCGCATACAGATCCGGCGGCAGGAGTTCGTCGAGCGTGGCTCCGTCGGGATTGCGCATCGCGCGCAAGGCCGACGGCGCCAGGGTCAGGCCTCGGAGGAATCCGACATCGGCGCTCAATCGAGCACCGGGCGGGCCCAGCACGACGCCTGCCTCCGCCAGCACCTCGCGTACTTCGTCCGCACGCCAGGTGATGTCCGCCGGCAGCGGCGACTGGGCACCGAGGATGTACAGCGTATGCCCGTCCGCGCGCCGCGCGCGCCACAGGCCCGGCCCCGGCTGCACGCCGGTCACGACGACCGTGTCCATGTCGCGGACATCCACGCTGGCCGACGCTGCTGTCGGCAACGGGTCCACCGCGTCTTGTGCATGGGCCGCCGGAAACGCCGACGACAGGGTCAGTGCCGATACCAGGCAGAAGCATCCGAACCGCTTGTCCATAAGCCAGACCCGTTCAAGAAGATGAAGGCCGAGCATACGAAGCCCCGATCGCGAATGCGCACCGCCCCGCAATGACCATCGGCTTTCCGTTCAGCGTGATGTCGCCCGTTGCGGGGTCGACCCACGCCGACGCGCACGCCTCGCCCACACCCGTATCGCTACGGTGCGGTATCCCCGCAACGGAACACCGCCATGACGATCGACGACGACCAGCGCCGGATCCTGCGCGACATCGAGGCGACGACTCCGATCACCGAGTCCGAGACGGATTGGGCCGTCAATGCCGGCTACGCGGTGCTGGCAGAGGACGGCGACATCGATCTCACGACCGAAGGCCGCGCCCTGCTCGACGCGAGTTGACGCAAGCACCTGAGACGTACGCAAACAGAACGGCCCGCGCTTGCGCACGGGCCGTTCGAATGTCGCGTGTTTTGGTCGGGGTAGCCGGATTTGAACCGACGACCACTTGTCCCCCAGACAAGTGCGCTACCAGGCTGCGCTATACCCCGGAATCTGGAAATTATACCGTCTGGCGGGCGTTTCGCCCATCCGTGTCGCGCGTTGCGCTCAGCGCTTGAGCAACTGCAGCACGTCCTCGAGTTCCATGCGCACCTGGCGCACGATCTGGCTGCTCAGCGCGGACTCCTGCTTCGCGCCCTCGCCCTCCAGACGCAGGCGCGCGCCGCCGATCGTGTAGCCCTGCTCGTACAGCAGGCCGCGGATCTGGCGCACCATCAGCACGTCGTGCCGCTGGTAGTAGCGGCGGTTGCCGCGGCGCTTGACCGGGCTCAGGCTCGGGAACTCGGTCTCCCAGTAACGCAGCACGTGCGGCTTGACGTCGCACAGCTCGCTGACCTCACCGATCGTGAAGTAGCGCTTCGCCGGAATCGGCGGCAGTTCGCGGTTGCTGCCGGGGTCAAGCATGGGCGGCGCCCACCGAGCCGGTATAGGCCTCGACGCGTTCCTTGAGCTTCTGGCCCGGACGGAAGGTCACGACCGTGCGCGCGGAGATCGGAATCTCTTCGCCGGTCTTGGGATTGCGGCCCGGGCGCTCGTTCTTGCGGCGCAGGTCGAAATTGCCGAAGCCCGACAGCTTGACCTGGCGGCCCTGCTGCAGCGCATCGCGCAGCACGTCGAAGAAGGCGTCGACGAATTCCTTCGCCTCGCGCTTGTTCAAGCCGACTTCCTCGTAGAGCTTCTCGGCCATGTCCGCCTTCGTCAGTGCCACGCAGCAATCCCCCTGTGAGGCCTCAACCCCGGATCTTCGCGTGGTGTCCGCGCGCGAGCGCGGCCACCACGTCCGCGACGACGGCATCGACATCGCGATCGGTCAGAGTGCGTGAACTTTCCTGCAGAATCAAGCCCATGGCGAGACTCCTGAACCCCGTTTCGACCCCCTGCCCGGCATAACGGTCGAACAGGCGCACGTCGGCCAGCAGCGGACCGGCGGATGTGCGCACGGTGGCTTCGAGCGCGGCCCAGTCGACCGATTCCGGCGCGACGATCGCCAGATCGCGGCGTACCGACGGGAACTTCGACAGTCCGGTCACGCGTGGCAGCGGGCGTGCCTGCAACGCGGACGCGTCGAGTTCGAACGCCACCACCGGCACGTCGATGTCGAGCGCGCGCAGCAGGCGCGGATGCAGTTCGCCGATCCAGCCCACACGCGCATCGTCACGCAGCACATCGGCGGAGCGGCCGGGGTGGCCATGCGGCGCGGTCGAGCGCACGAACGTGAGCCGCGCGCCGGCGACCGCGGCCAGTGCTTCGAGGTCGCCCTTCAGATCGAAGTAGTCGACCGGACGCGTCGCATCGCCCCACTGCTCGGCGCCGGCATCGCCGGCGACCGCGGCGGCCACGCGCAGCGTCTCGACCGGCGCGGCGCCGGCGGCATCCGCCTGCGCGAACACCTTGCCGAGTTCGAACAGGCGCACTCGGTCCTGCTGGCGCGCGAGGTTGCGGGCGAGCGTGGACACCAGCCCCGGCAGCAAGGCGGTGCGCATGACACCGAGTTCGGCGCTCAGCGGATTGGCCAACGGCACGCTTCCGGCATCGGCCTGCCAGGTCGCGAGCAGCGACGCGTCGACGAAGGCGAAGTTGACCGTCTCCAGGCAATCACGCGCGACCATCTGCCGGCGCAGTTCGGCCTCGGCCACGCGGGTTTCGCTCGGCGCGGCGATGCGCGTCGCGCCGCCGGGCAGCGTCGTCGGCACGCGGTCGTAACCGTGGATGCGCACGACCTCTTCGATCAGGTCCTCCTCGATCGCGAGATCGAAGCGGCGCGTCGGCGCGGTGACCTGCCAGCCCTCGCCATCGGCGACGACGGTGAGTCCCAGCGCGCGCAGGATGCGTTCGATCTTGGTGTCGTCGACCGTCAGGCCGAGCACGCGCGTCAGGCGTGCGCGGCGCAACGCGATCTTGCGCGGCTGCGCGAGATGCGCATCGAGCTCAGTGGCGGTCACCGGACCGGCCGTGCCGCCGGCGACGTCGAGAATCAGACGCGTCGCGTACTCGATCGCGGTCCGCGGCAGTTCCGGATCCACGCCGCGCTCGAAGCGGTGCGCGGCATCGGTATGCAGGCCGAGGCGGCGGCTGCGGCCGATGATCGCGTCCGGCGCGAAGTGCGCGGATTCGAGGAACACGTTGCGGGTGCCGTCGGTCACGCGCGTGTCGAAGCCGCCCATGACACCGGCCAGCGCGACGACGCGGCTTTGATCAGTACCGCTGGTATCGGTGATCGCGAGGAACTGCTCGTCCAGCGTCACGTCGCGGCCGTCGAGCAGCTTGAGCGTCTCGCCCTTGCGCGCGCGTCGTACGCCGACCGGACCTGTGAGCAGGTCGCGGTCGAAGGCATGCATCGGCTGGCCGAGTTCGAGCATCACGTACTGGGTGACGTCGACGAGGAAGCTGACCGGACGGATGCCACTGCGGCGCAGGCGCTCGGCCATCCACGACGGCGTCGGGCGCGTCGCGTCGACACCTTCGATCACGCGGCCGAGATAGCGCGGCGCATCGGCGCCCGCGTCGAGCACGACCTGCAGCGATGCATCCGATGCCGCCGGCACGGCCGACGCTTCCAGCGGCGCGACTTCGCTGCCGCAGGCGGCGGCCACGTCGAAGGCGATGCCGCGGATGCCGAAGCAGTCCGCGCGGTTCGGCGTGAGCTTGAGTTCGATGGTCGCGTCGGGCAGTCCGAGATACTCGGCCAGCGGCGCGCCGATCGGCGCATCGCCCGGCAGTTCGAACAGGCCGGATGCGTCGGCGTCGATGCCGAGTTCTTTCGCCGAGCACAGCATGCCGTTGGAATCGACGCCGCGCAGTTGCGCGGCCTTGATCGTCAACGTGCCGACGGTCGTGCCGATCAATGCCAGCGGCGCGACCAGACCCGGCCGCGCGTTCGGCGCGCCGCAGACGATCTGCAGCGTCTGGCCACCCGCATCGACTTGGCAGACCTGCAGGCGGTCGGCTTCGGGATGCTTCTCGGCCGAGACGATGCGCGCGACGACGACGCCATCGAGCGCCTCGCCCAGCGGCGTGATCTCTTCGACTTCCAGGCCGATCGCGGTCAGCGTCGCCGCCAGCTGGTCACGGGTCGCATCGGTCTTGACGTGCTGGCGCAGCCAGTTTTCGCTGAATTTCATTCTGAAATTCCGTGATTCGTGATTGGATATTCGTGATTCGAAAAAGCAGAGGGGCCGCGATCGGTAGACGTGCGAGTGATCCGCTTCTTCGAATCACAAATCACGAATCACCAATCACTGCCCTCAGGCAAACTGCCTGAGAAACCGCACATCGTTGTCGAAGAACGCGCGCAGATCGTCGACGCCGTAGCGCAACATCGCGAACCGCTCGACGCCGAGCCCGAAGGCGAAACCCGTGTAGCGCTCCGGATCGATGCCGACGGCCTTGAGCACGTTCGGATGGACCATGCCGCAGCCCAGCACCTCGAGCCAGCGCGTGCTGCCGTCGGCCTGCTGCCAGGCGATGTCGACCTCGGCGCCGGGTTCGACGAACGGGAAATAGCTCGGGCGGAAGCGCATCTCGAAGTCGCGCTCGAAGAACGCGCGGACGAACTCGCTCAGCGTGCCCTTGAGGTCGGCGAAGGTCGCGTGCTCGTCGACCAGCAGGCCTTCGACCTGGTGGAACATCGGCGAATGCGTCTGGTCGCTGTCGGAGCGGTAAACCTTGCCGGCCGCGATCATGCGCAGCGGCGGCGCGTGCTCGCCCATGTAGCGCACCTGCACACCCGAGGTGTGCGTGCGCAACAGGCGGCCGTCGCCGAAATAGAACGTGTCGTGCATCGCGCGCGCGGGATGGTGCGGCGGGAAGTTCAGCGCCTCGAAGTTGTGCCAGTCGTCCTCGATCTCGGGACCGTCGGCGAGCTCGTAGCCCAGGCGCCCGAAGATGTCGGCGATGCGCTCGAGCGTGCGGCTGATCGGATGCACGCCGCCGCGCGCGCCATCGCGTCCGGGCAGGGTCACGTCGATCGTCTGCGAGGCGAGCTTCGCATCCAGCGCGATGTCGTCGAGCGCGGTCTTGCGCGTCGACAGCGCGGTGCCGATCACGTCGCGCGCGCGGTTGATCGCCTCGCCCGCAGCTTTCCGCTGGTCGCCCGGCAACGCGCCGAGCGCCTTGAGCTGCGCGGTGATGCTGCCGCTCTTGCCGAGCAGTCCGACGCGCAGCGCTTCGAGCGCCTCCGGCGTAGCGGCGGCCTCGATATCGGCGAGCGCCTGGTTCGAAAGGGAGTCGATTTCGCTCATCGCACTGCTGGCCCGTCGCTGATGGAGGAATGTCGCGCCCGGAATATCCGGCGCCACAAACAACAATGGGGAAGGACTTGCGCCCTTCCCCACGTGACCGCCGGACGGATCCGGCGGCAGTACCGCTTTACGGTGGAGACGACGGCCTCAGGCCGCCAGCGCGCCCTTCGCCTTCTCGGCGAGCGCGGCAAAGCCGGCTGCATCGTTGACCGCGAGGTCGGCCAGGATCTTGCGATCCAGGGTGATGCCGGCCTTCAGCAGACCATTCATGAAGCGGCTGTAGCTGATGCCGTTCAGACGTGCAGCCGCGTTGATACGCGTGATCCACAGCGAACGGAAATCGCGCTTCTTGAGCTTGCGACCGATGTACGCGTACTGGCCGGCCTTGATAACGGCCTGCTTGGCGACGCGGAAGACCTTGCGACGGGCGTTGTAATAGCCCTTCGCGCGGCCCAGTACCTTCTTGTGACGGCGGCGCGCCTGAACGCCACGCTTGACTCGTGCCATGGTTCAGTCCTCCTCAGAGATACGGCAGCATGCGGTCGAGACGACCGCTGTCGCACGCCGGAATATGGTTCGTCTGACGAAGACCGCGCTTCCGCTTGGTCGACTTCTTCGTGAGGATGTGGCTGCGGTTTGCGTGGCCGGCCTTGTACTTGCCGGACGCCGTCTTCCGGAACCGCTTGGCGGCACCCCGGTGCGTCTTGATCTTGGGCATTGCGAGAGTCCTTGTAGGATACGAGTACTGACTGGGCGGTGGCTGCGCCACGCTTTCCGTCCTGCCCATGCCGGTGTTAAGCCTTTGATCCCACGAGGGAATCCAGGCGGGTCCTGGATGAATCTGTTGCCCCCGGCGGACCGGGAGCCGGGCATTATGCCGTGCGGGGGTTGGGCTTGCAAATCATGGGGTGTCTGCCCCCCGCCCAGGCCGGCCTTAGTCCGCGAATGACGCTCGGCGGGCCGTGTAACCCAAAGCGCTCGATAGAAATGCTGGAGCGATCTGGAAACGAAAGAGGCGCCTTGCGGCGCCCCCTCACCCTTTACCCGCGCTTCGCGCCCCCGGCCCCGCCCAGCGGGCGGTGCGTTCAGATGGCCCGCGCAGCGATGCTGCGCAAGCGGGCCATCTTCACCCCAAAGGGAGAGGGGAACGGTATGCCCAAGCGTGAAACGCGTGGTTATTTCTTCTTGGGGGCGATCATCATCACCATCTGCCGGCCTTCGAGGCGCGGACGCGATTCGATGACGATGTCCTCGCCCAGGTCGGCCTCGATGCGCGACGCCATCTCGCGACCCAGTTCCTGGTGGCTCATCTCGCGGCCACGGAAGCGGATGTTGACCTTGATCTTGTCGCCGTCCTCGAGGAACCCGCGCATCTTGCGCAGCTTGATCTGGTAGTCGCCCTCGTCGGTGACCGGCCGGAACTTGAGTTCCTTGATCTCCTGCTGCTTGGTCTTCTTCTTGGCCTCGTTGGCCTTCTTCTGCAGGTCGAACTTGAACTTGCCGAAGTCCATGATCTTGCAGACCGGCGGATCGGCGTTCGGCTGGATCTCGACGAGGTCGAGACCTTCCTCCTCGGCAGCCTTCAGCGCTTCGTCGCGCGTGAGGACGCCGATCATTTCTCCGTCGGAACCAATCACGCGCACCCGCGGTACGCGGATGTCCTGGTTGCGCCGATTCTGCTTGTCAGGGGTGCTAATACTGCGATCTCCGAAATGGAACATACCGCCGGTTCGTCAACCAACGGGGCGACCGGCGCGTCCATGATGGACCGGCGCCGGTGAAGGACTCATGCTGGAACGGGCGCCGCGCGGAGGCGGTCAACGAAGTCGTCGATCGGCATCGAACCCAGATCTTCCCCGGACCGCGTCCGAACGGCGATGGTGCCATTTTCCTTCTCGCGGTCCCCGACCACGATCAGATACGGCACCCGCTGCAGCGTGTGCTCGCGGATCTTATAGCCGATCTTTTCATTCCGCAAATCGGCCTCGATGCGGACCCCTTGATTTGCAAGGGATTTCCGAACCGTCTCGACGAAATCGGCCTGAGCGTCGGTGATGTTCATCACCACCGCCTGCACCGGCGACAGCCAGGCCGGGAATGCGCCGGCGTGGTGTTCGATCAGGATGCCGATGAAACGCTCCATCGAGCCGACGATCGCGCGGTGCAGCATCACCGGCACCTGTTTCTGGCTGTGCTCGTCGACGTACTCGGCGCCCAGGCGCCCGGGCATCATGAAATCGACCTGCATCGTGCCGAGCTGCCAGGTGCGGCCGATCGCGTCCTTGAGGTGGTACTCGATCTTGGGGCCGTAGAACGCGCCCTCGCCCGGCAGTTCCTCCCACGCGACGCCGCAGGCCGACAGCGCATTGCGCAGCGCGGCTTCGGCCTTGTCCCAGGTGGCGTCGTCGCCGAGGCGGGATTCGGGACGCAGCGCGATCTTGATCTGGATGTCGTCGAAACCGAAGTGCGTGTAGACCGCCAGCGCCTGCTGGTGGAACGCGGTCACTTCGGATTCGATCTGCGATTCGGTGCAGAACACATGGCCGTCGTCCTGGGTGAAACCGCGCACGCGCAGGATGCCGTGCAGCGCGCCCGAGGGCTCGTTGCGATGGCAGCTGCCGAACTCGCCGTAGCGGATCGGCAGATCGCGGTAGCTGTGCAGGCCCTGGTTGAAGATCTGCACGTGGCCCGGGCAGTTCATCGGCTTCACCGCGTACGTGCGCTTCTCCGACTCGGTGAAGAACATGTTGTCCTTGTAGTTGTCCCAGTGGCCGGACTTCTGCCACAGCGACACGTCGAGGATCTGCGGGCAGCGCACTTCGCCGTAGCCGCTGTCGCGGTAGACGCCGCGCATGTGCTGCTCGACGACCTGCCACAGCGCCCAGCCCTTCGGGTGCCAGAACACCAGGCCCGGCGCCTCTTCCTGCAGGTGGAAGAGTTCCTGCTGCTTGCCGATGCGGCGGTGGTCGCGCTTCTCGGCTTCCTCGATGCGCTGGATGTAGGCCTTGAGCTGCTTGGAATCCGCCCACGCGGTGCCGTAGATGCGCTGCAGCTGTTCGTTCTTGGAATCGCCGCGCCAGTACGCGCCGGAGATGCGCGTGAGCTTGAACGCCTTGAGGAACCGCGTGTTCGGCACGTGCGGGCCGCGGCACATGTCGACGTATTCCTGGTGGTGATACAGGCCCATTTCGGCGATGTCGGCGGACATGTCGTCGATCAGGCGCAGCTTGTAGTCCTCGCCGCGGGCCTTGAACGTTTCGATGACCTCGGCGCGGGGCGTCATCTTCTTGACGACGTCGTACTCGGTGTCGATCAGTTCGACCATGCGCGCTTCGATCGCCGCCATGTCCTCGGGCGTGAACGGGCGCTCGCTGTAGATGTCGTAGTAGAAGCCGTCGTCGATCACCGGGCCGATGACCATCTTCGCGTCCGGGTACAGCTGCTTGACCGCGTGGCCGACGAGATGCGCGCAGGAGTGGCGGATGATCTCGACGCCTTCGGCGTCCTTCGGGGTCAGGATCTGCAGCGTCGCGTCGCGGTCGATGACATCGGAGGCATCGACCTGGCGGCCGTCGACCTTGCCGGCGACGGTGGCCTTGGCCAGGCCCGGGCCGATGGACTGGGCGACCTCCATGACCGATACGGGATGGTCGAATTCGCGGCGGCTGCCGTCGGGGAGCGTGATCGTGATCATGGGAACCGGAATCTGAAGGTGTCGGGAGCAGGCCGTGCGGGCCGCGGGCCGTTTGGCGGCCACAAAAAAAGCGCCGCAGGGCGCCTCGTGCAGGAGACCTCTGCGGATGTTCAGCGCTGGGCGTGGGTAGTGCGCATGTCGCACGCTCGGCCGGCGTTGCCGCGGGCCACCTGTATGCGGGGAAAACGGGATCCGATGGTACCGCAGAATCCGGAGTTTCGTGGCCGGAGCGGGATTGCGCACGGCGCCTTGCAGGCACAGAATGACAATGATTCCCATTGCCAAATCGCGAGCTGTTCTCGCCAGCTGTCGGGACATCCGCGCTGGTTCACCGGTGCTCCGCGCCTTCCGTCCCGCCCTTCCGAGACTCCGATCCGATGTCCGCCATGTCCCGCGCCGCCCAGGCCAACCGTCCAGTCTGTGTCGCCATCCGCGCCGCGCTCGCCCTGACCCTCCTGCCTGCTGCCGGCCTCGCCGTCGCTCAGGACACCCGCGATGCCACCACCCTCGATGCGGTGCAGGTCACCGCGCCGATTCCCCGGGACACCGGCACCGCGACCAAGACCGACACGCCGCTGATCGAAGTGCCGCAGTCGATCTCGATCGTGACCGCGCGCGACCTGCAGGACCGCGGCCTGCACGCCGTGGACGAGGCGATGTGGTACGTCGCCGGTGCCCAGGGCGGCGTCTACGGCATGGACACCCGCAGCGAGTGGCTGCTGGTGCGCGGCTTCCAGCCGGCGCGCTACCTCGACGGCCTGGCGCTGCCGACCGGTACCTGGAGCGGCCAGACCCGCATCGAGCCCTACGGCATGGAGCGGATCGAAGTGCTCAAGGGCCCGGCCTCGGTCAACTACGGCGCGATGCCCCCCGGCGGCCTGGTCAACTACGTGAGCAAGCGTCCGGCCGCGGACATGGCGAACGAGGTCGAGGTCCAGGTCGGTACCGATTCGATGCGCCAGGCCGCGTTCGACATCGGCGGCGCCCTCGGTAACGACGGCACCCTGCTCTATCGTCTGACCGGCCTGGCCCGCAACAGCGACAACTTCGTCGACTACATCCACGACGACCGTTACTACTTCGCGCCCGCGCTGACCTGGAAGCCGGACGAGGCCAATGAACTGACCGTGCTGGCGCGCTGGCAGAAGGCCGACACCAAGAACGGTGCCGGCTTCCTGCCGGCGGTGGGCACGCTGCTGCCGAACCCGAACGGACAGATCTCGCCCAGCCTCTACACCGGCGAGCCCGACACCAACGACTACGTCAAGACGGTGGCGTCGATCGGCTACGACTTCAGCCACGATTTCGGCGACGGCACGCTGTTCCGGCAGAACGTCCGTTTCGAGGATTCGAAGGTCGACCCGACGGTCATGGTCGTGCCCTGGGGCTACCTGGGCGACGATCGCACGCTGTACCGCTACACGTGGTCGATCAAGGAGAAGGCCAGCACCTTCGGCATCGACAACAACCTGCAATGGCGCTTCGGCGGCGAGCGCGTCGAACACACGGTGCTGGCCGGCCTCGACTACCGTCGCCTGCGCAGCGACTACAGCTTCGGTTTCGGCTTCGATGCGACCGGCCTGGATGCGTTCGCGCCGGTCTACGGCACGATGCCGAACCTCGTGCCGACCTTCACCGGCCGGACCCTGCAGGCCACCGGCCAGGTCGGCCTGTACCTGCAGGACCAGATCAGGCTCGGCCGGTGGCTGCTGACGCTCGGCGGACGCCAGGACTGGGTGGGCACCGATACCGATGGCGCGCACAAGAGCGACGACCAGTTCTCCGGCCGCGTCGGCGTGACCTACCTGTTCGACAACGGCCTGGCGCCCTATGCGAGCTGGGGACAGTCGTTCGAGGTCGTCGGCGGCGCCGAAGCGCCCGAGCGCGGCGGCCGGGCGTTCGACCCGACCACCGGTGAGCAGGTCGAGGTGGGCGTGAAGTACCAGCCGGCCGACGGCGACGTGCTGCTGACGCTGGCCGCCTACGAGATCAAGCAGAACAACGTCTCGGTGATCGATCCCGAATACCAGTCCTTCACGATCCAGCAGGGCCAGTACCGCGCACGCGGCGCCGAACTCGAAGGGCGCTGGAACATCGCGCGCAACTTCAGCGTCCACGGGGCCTATGCGCTGATCGATTCGGAGGTCACGAAGACGACTGACGCCGCCACGCTGGGCAAGCAGATCCCGCTGCAGCCCAGGCACAGCGCGTCGCTGGGCGGCGATTACACCATCACCGCCGGGCCGCTGTCGGGCCTGGGTTTCGGCGCGGGTGTGCGTTACGTCGGCGAACACTACGGCGACGTGGCCAACGCGTGGGAAGCACCGTCGCACACGCTGTTCGACGCGTCCGCGCATTACGACTTCGGATATTGGCGCTTCCAGCTCAACGCGCACAACCTGACCGACCGGCAATACGTCAGCACCTGCAACACCGCGGACTGGTGCTACTACGGCTACCCGCGCACCGTGACCGCCACTGCCCGCTACACCTGGTAGGCGCGGCTGCGTGCACGAGGCGACCGCCATGACCGCAGACCGGACCGCGACGACGACATCGCGGGCCGGCATCGCGACCGTGCTGTTCCTCGGCCTCGCCTGCGGCGTGCAGATGAGCGACCGCGGCCTGCAGTCGATCCTGTCGCCGGCGATCCGCGCGAGCTTCGGCGTCGGCGATGCGGTGATGGGCGCGCTGCACGGCATCGCCGGCATCCTGATCGCGAGTGCATTGGCGATCCCGCTGGCGCGGCTGGCCGACCGTCATTCTCGCAAGCGCATCCTGCTCGCACTGATCGCCGCGTGGACGCTGCTGACCCTGCTCGGTGCGCTGGCACCGAATTTCCCGCTGTTCTTTCTCGGCCGCGCCGCCGCGGGCGTCACCGAGTTCGCGATGATCCCGATCGTCTACTCGCTGATTCCCGATCTGGTCGGCGAACGCCTGCGCGTCGGTGCCAACCTCACGTTCGCGGCGCTGATGGCGGTCGGCGCCAGTGCGGGCTTCTATCTGGGCGGCGATCTGCTGCAGTTGATGGCGGGCCTGGACGGCACCGGCTGGCTCGGACATCTGGCGCCGTGGCGCAGGACGATGGCGCTGCTGGCGCTGGCCGGCCTGCCCCTGCTGCTGCTCGGTGCGCTGACCCTCGATCCGCCGCGGCACGGCGACGCGGGCGAAGCGACATCGGCCCCGGCCTCGCTGGCCGGATTCGTCCGCGGCCATCTTCGCCAGGTGCTGCTGTTCGTCGGTGCGGCGGGCGGCGTGGCGATCGCCGTGCAGGCGCTCGTGCCGATGATCGCGATGGCGCTGGAGCGGCGCTTCGTCGCCGACCTCGGCGCGATCGGCAATACCCTCGGCGTGCTGACGCTGCTCGGCACGATGGTCAGCCTGCCGATCGCATGGTTCGCCGATCGCACGCTGCGCGGTCGCCTGGGCCTGCGCGCACGACCCGCGCTGATGGGCACCGCGACCGCGGTCGCGGTGCCGTGCGCGGCCCTGCTGGCATTCGCACCATCGACGTCGGCCGCGCTCGCGCTGACCGGCGCATTCCTGCTGGCGACCTGCATCGCCAACGCGCTGCTGCCGACGATGCTGCAGGACCTGGCGCCGGTGGCGCTGCGCGCCCGCGCGTTCGCCGGCTACAGCTTCCTGATCGCCGCATTCTGCGCGCTCGGACCGGTCCTCGCCGGCGGCATCTCGCAGTTCCTGCTGGCCGACGATCTGCTGTCGGCGATCTCGCTGGCGGCGGTGCCACCGATGGCGCTGACGCTGGTGTGCACCGCCTTGTGGTGCTGGCGGCGCTGAGCCCGGCGAACGTCGGCGCCTCCGCGCGATACGTGGTTGGGCCCGGTGCCGCGCGCCGAATCGAAGTCCGTCCGGCGGAATCGCCTGCGTGGCGGTCGGGTAGCCGGTCGCGGACGCCCTGGCGCGCACCGCGTGGCATCATCGGACCGGTTTCTTCCGCACCCACGCGATGACGATCAAGGGCAAACCGACTTCGCTGGACATCGCGCACCTGGCCGGCGTGTCGCAGCCGACCGTCTCGCGAGCGTTGCGCGGCCATCCGTCGGTGAATCCCGAGACCCGCGAGCGCATCCTCGGCATCGCGCGCGAGCTCAACTACAAGATCGACAAGAACGCGTCGAACCTGCGCCGCCAGCAGTCGGGCACGCTTGCACTGCTGCTGTTCGAGGATCCGACCAGCGACCAGTCGCACATCAATCCCTTCTTCCTGCCGATGCTCGGTTCGATCACCCGTGCCTGCGCGCGTCACGGGCAGGACCTGCTGATCTCGTTCCAGCAGCTCTCCGACGACTGGCACGCCGACTACGGCGACAGCCACAAAGCCGACGGCCTGATCCTGCTCGGCTACGGCGACTACCTCGCCTACCAGGGCAAGCTGCGCACGCTGGTCGAACAGGGCACGCAGTTCGTGCGCTGGGGCGCGGTGCTGCCCGAGCAGCCGGGCATCTCGATCGGCTGCGACAACGCCGGCGGCGGTGCGCTGGTCGGCGCGCATCTGGCCGACCTGGGGCATCGCCGCATCGCGTTCCTCGGCGATGCATCCAGCCGCTATCCGGAATTCCTCGACCGCTGGCTCGGCTGCGAGTCGGCGTTGCAGCGGCGCGGCCTGCCGATGGAACGCGCGCTGCAGGTCGATGCAGAGAGCGCCGAGGATTCCGGCCACGCGGCAGCCACCGAACTGTTGCGGCGCGGGCTGCCCTTCGATGCGGTGTTCGCGGCCAGCGACCTGATCGCGATCGGCGCGATGCGCGCGTTCGCCGAGCACGGTCTGCGGATGCCCGAGGACATCGCGATCGCCGGCTTCGACGACATCCCGGCCGCGCGCATGACCACGCCGGCGCTGACCACGGTGGTGCAGGACACGCTGACGGCCGGCGAACTTCTGGTCGATACGCTGATGCGGCTGGTGCTCGGGGAACCGGCGGAAAGCCTGCGGTTGCCGACGTCGCTGGTGGTGCGGGAGTCGACCGGGGTGCGACGCCCGTAGGAGCGCGCTCGCGCGCGATGTGGCGTCGCAGGTCGAGCGTCATCGCGCGCGAGCGCGCTCCTACAGGATGGTCACCGGATTGCATCCGGACCGCCAAGCCGGCCGTCCATCAGCGCCTGCAGGCGCGAGCGCAACGCCGGCGACGCCGGCAGGTCGTCGCGCAGCAGCACACGCACGCCGTGCGCCGGCACGTCGAGGCGCATGCCGTCGCGCGCCTGTACCGCCGCACCATCGAGCGCGTCGCGCCAGGTCCCGGCGTCGATGTCCGCCGCATCCAGCGCGGCCTGCCACGGCGCGTCGCCCTTGTTGAGCAGCACGAGTGCGGTCTGGCGTACGTCGCCGTCGTCGAGCACGCGATAGAACGCGGCGTGGTCGCCCTCGAGGTCGAGCACCAGCTGCAGGCCGCGCTGCAGCGCAGGCGTATCGCGGCGCAGGTTCGCGATGCGGGTCAGCGCGGCGTGAATCGGACTCTGCGCGCCGGCATCTACGCGCGCCTGCCCGTAGTACGCGCGGTTGCCGGCGTGCTCGGCGCGGCCGCGCATGAAGCCGGTTTCCGAGCCGTAGTAGACGACCGGAATCCCGCGCGCGGTGAACAGCCAGTTGTGCGCGTCGATGAAACCGGCGTCGCTGGCCGCCATGCGCGGCATGTCGTGGTTGTCGTAGAACGTCGCCAGATCGTAGGGATTGGCATAGGGCCCGCGCTCGAGATGCAGCGCGGGCGCGAGGCGCTCGAAGCCGGCATCGCCGGCGAACACCTCGTCCATCGCCTGCTTCATCGGGAAGTCGAGCACGCTGACGCCGCCGTTCTGCGCCCAGGTGTGCTCGGCGATCGTGTCGGCGTTGTAGTCGAAGGCCTCGCCGAACATGAAGAAGCCCGGATGCCGCGTACGGATGCGATCGGCGAAGCGCTTCCAGAACGCATGCGGCATCCACGCGATCGTGTCGATGCGGAACGCGTCGGCGCCCTGCCCGATCCATTGCTCGTAGGCGCCGGCGAGGTATTCGAACACCGCCGGATTGTCGGCGTCGAAATCGGAGAGCTGGGCGAGATTGCCGTCGAAGATCGAACCCCGCTCGGCATCGACCACACCGGTCGCGTTGTAGAACGCGTGCAGCGGGTTGCCCTCGGGATCGAGCTGCTGCGGCGGCAGGTTCTGGTGGTCGGCGACCAGGCGCCCGTCGGCATTGAAGATCTGGCCGAAGCCGAGCTGCTCGACGGGCATCGTCCACGACGGCGAGCCGTGGTTGCCGACGATGTCGAGCACGGTCTTCAGGCCGGCGGCGCGCATGCCGTCGGTGAAGCCGCGGAAATCGAGATCGGCGCTCGGCAGGTGTTCGTCGACACGATAGAAGTTCGTGCCCCAGTAGCCGTGGTAACCGGTCTTGCCGCGATCGGTCAGCGAGCTGCCGCAGGCGACCGGATCGCCGCCGGTGAAGGCCTCGTCCGGGTTGTCAACGATCGGCGTGATCCAGACCGCGCCGAAGCCCATGTCGCGGATGTAACCGGCGTTGTCGAGCACGCCGCGGAAGTCGCCGCCGAGATAGCCGATGTTGCCGTCGATGCCGTCGGGGCAGCGCACCGGGATGTCGAATGTGCGATGCGCACCGCCCTGGTCGCGCTGGTCGTTCGAGAGATCGCCGTTGACGAAGCGGTCGGTGACGACGAAATAAACCGCGTGCGCGACGAACGGTTCGCGCGTGCCGTACAGCGCGTCGCCGTCGGGCGCCTCGCCCGCGCGGATGCCTCCGTGGCTGCAGGCCGCGCACAGCAGCGCGGCGATGGCGACGGTCAGCGGTCGGGTCATGCGGAAAGCTCCTGGGGTCGAGGTCATCGTGCGGCCTGCTCCGACAGCGGCCGCGACACGCGCAACGCGCACAGCCCGGCCACCGTCAGGCTCGCACCGCCAAGCATCAGCACGCGCATCGGCGCGCCGCCGAACACGTGGCCGAGCAGGAAGCCCAGCGTGCTCACCGCGACCAGTTGCGGAATGACGATGAAGAAATTGAAGATGCCCATGTACACGCCCATCTTGTGTGCGGGCAGGCTGTCGGACAGCAGCGCATAGGGCAGCGACAGGATCGAGGCCCAGGCGAATCCGACGCCGGCCATCGACAGCAGCAGCCATTGTGGGTCGCGGATGAAGGCGATCGACACCAGGCCCGCGCCGCCCAGCCACAGGTTCACCAGATGGGTCATGCGCAGCCCGAGGAGCCGCGCCATCCATGGAATCGCGACCGCCGCGAGCGCGGCGAATCCGTTGTAGGCGGCGAACAGCACGCCGACCCAGTTCGCGCCCTCGTTGTACGCGGCCGACTGCGGATCGGTGGTGCCGTAATGGGTCTGCGCGACGGCGGCGGTGGTGTAGATCCACATCGCGAACAGGCCGAACCACGAGAAGAACTGCACGACCGCGAGCTGGCGCATCGTCGTCGGCATCGCATGCAGGTCGCCGGCGATCGCGGCGATCATGCCGCCGCCCAGAATGATCGCGAACAGCCGCAGCAAGCCGTACGCCAGCGGCAGCGCCGCGAGCACGTAGAGCATGCGGTCCCAGCCCATCGCCCAGACCAGTGCGACGCCGGCGATGCCCGCCAGCAGCCACGGCAGGCCGCCGCTCGCCGTCGGAACCGGTGCATCGCTGCCGACGATCGTGCCCGGCGGATGCGCATCGTCGAACGCCGCCAGCGCCTCGGGCGGATATTCGCGCGTGCGCAGCACCGTCCACAGCACCGCGCCCAGCAGCACGGCGCCGCCGAAGTAGAACGCGTAGCGCACCGTGTCGGGCACCTCGCCCGGCCCGGCGGTATTGGCGACGCCGAACTTCGCCAGCAGATAAGGCAGCGCACTGGCGACGACCGAACCGACCCCGATGAAGAAGCTCTGCATCGCATAACCGCTCGGACGCTGCTTCGGCGCCAGCTGGTCGCCGACGAAGGCGCGGAACGGTTCCATCGACACGTTGAGCGAGGCATCGAGCACCCACAGCGTGCCGGCCGCGATCCACAATTGCGGCGAATTCGGCATCACCAGCAGCGCGACGGTCGAGAACACCGCGCCCCACAGGAAATACGGACGGCGACGGCCGAGACGCGTCCAGGTACGGTCGGAGAAGTAGCCGATCACCGGCTGCACCAGCAGGCCGGTCAGCGGCGCGGCGATCCACAGGCCGGGCACCTGCTCCATGTCCGCGCCGAGCGTCTGGAAGATGCGGCTGACGTTGGCATTCTGCAGGGCGAATCCGAACTGGATGCCCAGAAAGCCGAAACACATGTTCCAGATCTGCCAGAACGACAGCTGCGGTTTCGCGTTGCGCATGTGCTGCGACTCCCCTCCCAAGGACCGCTGCGCCGCACCAACGCCGGTGCGTGCATGGCTGCATGGTAGCGAGCGTGTCGCGATGCGCCGCGACCTGCATACGTATTCATTGCATGCGGGCGCATCGCGCGCTTTCGCGGGCGCCGTGCGATGCACTACTTTCGCTGCGCGCCCCGTCCGGCGCGAGACGAGAGCGGCGATGAGCGAGAGTCCCTGGTGGCGCGGCGCGGTGATCTACCAGATCTACCCGCGAAGCTTCATGGACAGCGACGGCGACGGCGTGGGCGACCTGCCCGGCATCATCGCGCGCCTGGACCACGTCGCCTCGCTCGGCGTCGATGCGATCTGGGTGTCGCCGTTCTTCCGTTCGCCGATGGACGATTTCGGCTACGACATCGCCGACCAGTGCGACGTCGACCCGATGTTCGGCACGCTGGCCGACTTCGACGCGCTGCTGGCGAAGGCGCATGCGCTGGGCCTGAAGGTCATGATCGACCAGGTGTTCAGCCACACCTCGAACGCGCACGACTGGTTCCGCGAGAGCCGCGAATCGCGCGACAACCCCAAGGCCGACTGGTACGTCTGGACCGACGCCAAGCCCGACGGCACGCCGCCGAACAACTGGCTGTCGATCTTCGGCGGTCCGGCGTGGAAGTGGGAGCCGCGGCGCCGGCAGTACTACCTGCACAACTTCCTGTCGAGCCAGCCGGACCTCAATTTCCACAATCCCGAGGTGCAGCAGGCCACGCTCGACTACGTGCGCTTCTGGCTCGACCGCGGCGTCGACGGCTTCCGCCTGGATTCGATCAACTTCTGCTTCCACGACGCGCAGTTGCGCGACAACCCGCCCAAGCCCGAGGCCCTGCGCATCGGCCGCGGCTTCTCGCCCGACAACCCGTATGCGTTCCAGTACCACTGGTACAACAACACGCAGCCGGAGAACATCGGCTTCATCGAGCGCCTGCGCGCGTTGATGGACGGCTACGGCGATGTCGCCGCGCTCGGCGAGATCTCGTCGGAGGATTCGCTGGCGACGACTGTCGAGTACACCAGCCCCGGCCGCCTGCACATGGGCTACAGCTTCGAGCTGCTGGTCGACGACTTCAGCGCCGGCTACATCCGCGAGACCGTGCAGCGGCTCGAAGCGGCGATGGACGGCTGGCCGTGCTGGGCGATCTCCAACCACGACGTGGTGCGCGCGGTCACGCGCTGGGGCGGCGGCACGACCGGTGCGGCCTTCGCGATCCAGATGATCGCGCTGGTCTGCGCGTTGCGCGGTTCGGTGTGCCTGTACCAGGGCGAGGAACTGGGCCTGACCGAAGCGGACGTGCCCTTCGAGGCGCTCCGTGACCCCTACGGCATCACCTTCTGGCCGAACTTCAAGGGCCGCGACGGCTGCCGCACGCCGATGCCGTGGACCGGCGACGCCGATGCGGGGTTTTCGACCGGCACGCCCTGGCTGCCGATTCCCGACGCGCATCGCGCGCAGAACATCGCCGCGCAGGACGCCGATGCCGACTCGGTGCTCGCGCACGCACGCCGTTTCCTGCAGTGGCGGCGCACGCAGCCCGCGCTGCGCACCGGCAGCATCGTGTTTCTAGAGGCGCCGGCACCGGTGCTGGCCTTCGTGCGCGAACAGGACGGCACGCGCGTGCTCGTCGTCTTCAACCTGTCGGCGTCGCCGGTCGAATGGCATCTGACGCAGGACGCGCATCCGCTGGACGGGCACGGCCTGCCGATGGGCGAACTGCGCGACGGCACGTTGCAGCTGCCTGCACACGGGCTCTACTTCGCAGCGTTGGCTACGGCGGACTGAGTGTCCGCTCAGGGGATCTCTGAAAAAGCCGTTCTTGCTCGTCGTCACCCCGAAAGCGGTAATCCTTGGACGCCGATGCAGAAGTCCATGGATTCCCGCTTTCGCGGGAATGACGGAATTGCTCAGAGTTCCTTTGTGCGTGAAGTCACCCGGATGTCGATTCCGGCTCCGGCCACGCACGCAGGATCGCCGGCGATACGCCGACACGCCTGCATGCCCGCGACCCCGCGCCATCCGGCAATGCGATGTGGAACAGCGGCGCGAGCCCGCGCAACACGCGAGCACAGGCGCGATGCCGCGCACGCTGCACGGCGGTGAAACCCAGCATCCGCTCCGCCCACGGCGGCAGCAGCGCCGCGCCCGCGCCGAGGAACAGGCCGCGCGAGATCGCCGCGCCGGGCACCGGCAAGCGGATCCGCGACAGCACCTGCAGTACTTCGCGCGCGCGATCGTCATAGCGCAGATGCGGCCGCACGGTGTCGAAGTACATCGCCATCTCCGCGCGGCTCGCCGGGATTTCGATCGCGCCGAGTGCGCCTGCCACGCGGTGGCCTTCGGCGTAGTAGCGGTCCTGCGCCCATTCGGGCATCCCGACACCGGAATAAGTGCGGAAGCCCTGCAGGAACGCGTAGGCCTCGCTGGCATGCACCCACGACAGCAACGCCGGCTCGTCGGCCGCGTACGGCACGCCGTGCGCGGTGGTGCCACGCACATGCACGTGGATCGCGCGGACGCGCGCGATCAGCCGCTCGGCTTCCGTGGTGGCGGCGAACGAGGTGCCGGCGACGAACGCGGTCGTACGGCGCAGGCGGCCGATGAGATCGTGGCGAAAATCCGAATGGTCCCAGACGCCGGCGAGCACCCGCGGATGCAGCGCCTGCAGCATCAACGCGCACAGGCCGCCGGCGAGCATGCCGGGGAAATCGGCATGCACGCGCCAGGTCGCGCTATCGGGCCCGAACAGCCCGGGATCGCCCGGCGGCGCGTCGTAGTCGATGCCGCTCTGGCCGCGCGGAAACACGCCCAGCACCCAGCGACGCAGCGCAGCGGCGACAGGGGCGGTGACCGGATGCATGCGCGGCTCGACCATGTCGCCATGCTAGCGAAGGCGTGGGTGGTGGCTGTCATCGCACGAAGGTGGGGCGCTTTCGACATTCGAATGGTGGTCAGTCCATGCGTGTCGAGGGTCGAAGCTGAAGTCCCTGGATTCCCGCCTGCGCGGGAATGACGGGGCGGCAAGGCGGTCTGGGCAATGCCGGTAATCCGAGAAGCCAGAGACGCTATTCGACAGTCGAAGGCTGATCGGCTTATGGGTGCCGAGGCATCGGCGCTGACGTCGTTGGATGAACAGCCATACGGCTGCTGGAAACCCCGTCTGACGGGAGCTGCGTTTGTTGGAAGCCGCAGGAATGACGGACCCGCGCCAGGCGGTTCGGAACATCCACGCAGAACGCCGCGACGCGGGTCGCGACGCATCACCGATCGACGGGTCACGTCGACCGCACGGTCACGCGACCGATGCCCGTGACCGGCAATCGGTCGCCATGCGATGAATACGTATGCAGCGCGTCTCCGGCCGTGGAACTCGCGACTACCATGGCCGCGAACCGCTCGACGCCGCGATTTTCCAGCGTTCGCCGACGGCACAACTCGAAACATTCTGCTGTCCGCTGGACACCCTTGGGAGGGGAGATGTCGAAGCTCGATCGCAATCTGCTCAGCACCGCGCTGTCGTCGGCGCTGCTGATGCTCGCCACCGGCGCGCACGCACAGACCGCCACCACGCCGTCGAACACCGCCACCGCGGTCGACGACGCCACCGAACTCGATCGCGTCACGGTGACCGGCATCCGCCGCGGCATCGAGAGCGCGATCTCGATCAAGCGCGACGCGACGTCGATCGTCGAAGCGGTCTCGTCCGAGGACATCGGCAAGCTGCCCGACGTCAGCATCGCCGAGTCCATCGCGCGCCTGCCCGGCCTGTCGGCGCAGCGCGTCGCCGGACGTGCGCAGGTGATCAGCGTGCGCGGCCTGTCGCCCGACTTCGCGACCACGCTGCTCAACGGCCGCGAGATGGTCAGCACCGGCGACAACCGCAGCGTGGAGTTCGACCAGTACCCGTCGGAGCTCGTCAGCGGCGTCACCGTGTACAAGACGCCCGACGCCGGACTGTTCGGGCAGGGCCTGTCCGGCACGCTGGACATGCAGACCGTGCGCCCGCTGAACTTCAACGAATCCGTCGTCACGCTCAACGGCCGCTACCAGCGCAATTCGCTCGGCGAAGCAGCGAAGACCGATCCCTACGGCAACCGGCTCAGCGCGAGCTGGATCGGCCAGTCCGCCGATCGGCGCTTCGGTTTCTCGATCGGCGTGTCCCACAGCGACACGCCGATCCAGGAGAACCAGGTCGGCCTGTACGAACCGTGGAAGACCGACGAACGCCCCGGCCTCGCGCCCGGCACCTGGTCCACCGACGGCATGAAGGCGCTGCGCCGCACCGGCTACACCAAGCGCGACGGCGTCATGGCGACGCTGCAGTTCCGGCCGTCGAACGCGTGGACGAGCACGCTGGACATGTTCCACTCGCGCGCCGAGCAGGAAGACACCGCGAACCAGTTCGAGGTCAACACGCAGTACAACGGCTCGTTCCCGTGCGATCCCGAGTGCGTCTACAGCAACGTGCGCACGAGCGAGAACGGCAGCTTCGCCGGCGGCACGCTGACCGGCGTGTATCCGCTGGTGCGCGGCATGTACAACCATCGCGAGGACCGGATCTCGGCCGTCGGCTGGGGCAACGAGTTCAACTTGGAAAGCGCGCGGCTCGTCACCGACCTCAGCTGGTCGAAGGCCAGGCGTTCGGAGATCAGCCTGGAGAACAACACCCAGCGGCTGCCGAATCCGTCGCTCGACACGATCGAGCTCGACATCCGCCGCGACGGGTTCACCCAGCTGGCGCCCGGTCTCGACTATTCGGATCCCACGCAGCTGTTCCTGACCAACACCATCTATGGTTCGGGCTACGGTAAGACGCCCGAAGTCGAAGACGAACTCAAGGCCGCGCGCGTCGGCCTGACGCTGCCGGCGCCGGGCTCGATCGCGTGGCTGTCGGATTTCGACTTCGGCCTCAACTACACCGACCGCGAGAAGTCGAAGCGCCAGCCCGAGGGCAACATCGAGCTCGGCGCCCAGGGTGACACCGCCATCGCCGGCGACCTGCAGTACGGCCTGGTCGACCTGGGCTTCGCCGGCGTCGGCCACATTCCGGCCTGGAACGTGCCGGCCGCGGTCGCGCGCTACATGACGTTCGAGCCGACCGAGGACCTGGACTACCTGATTCCCAAGGCCTGGACGGTCACCGAGAAGATCACCACTGCCTTCGCCCGCGCCAATCTCGGCACCGACTGGGGCGTGGCCGCGGTCACCGGCAACATCGGTGTGCAGATCCAGCGCGTCGACCAGTCGTCCGCATCGCGTTACTGGGATGCGACGCAGCCGGCCGGCAGCAACGTGCGCCCGTTCGAATCGGGCAAGACCTATACCGACGTGCTGCCGAGCATGAACCTCGCGTTCCAGCTGCCCGACGAGCACACGCTGCGCGTGGGCCTGGCCGAACAGGTCGCACGCCCGCGCGTCGACCAGCTGCGTTCTTCGCTGGAATTCGGTGTCGACGAGGGCACCGGCCGTCCCGGCGGCGCCGGCGGCAATCCGCTGCTCGATCCGTGGCGCGCCTACGCGTTCGATGTGTCGTGGGAGAAGTATTTCGGCAACCGCGCCTACGTGGCCGCCGCGTTCTTCTACAAGGACCTGCGGACCTACATCTACACGCAGACGCGCGACGACTACGACTTCTCCGACTTCGTCGCCAGCTACGTGCCGCGGCCCGGCACACCGCCGGTGCAGACCATCGGCAACTTCACCTCGCCGCAGAACGGCGCGGGCGGCACGCTGCGCGGCCTGGAGTTGACGGTCTCCCTGCCCTTCGATCTGTGGACCGAGTCGCTGCGCGGTTTCGGCATCGTCGCCAGCGCCAGCTTCAACGACAGCAGCATCCAGATCTTCGATCCGGAGAGCGCCAGCAGTGTGGGCGAAGGCGCGATCGACCTGCCGGGCCTGTCCAAGCGTGTCTACAACCTGACCGCCTACTACGAGCGCGACGGTTTCGAGGCGCGCGTGAGCCAGCGCCGGCGTTCGGACTTCATCGGCGAGATCGGCAATTTCGACGGCGCGCGCACGTTGCGCTACGTCGTCGGCGAGAACATCACCGATGCGCAGGTCAGCTACAGCTTCGGCGAAGGCTCGGCATTCGACGGCCTGACCCTGCTGCTGCAGGCCAACAACCTGACCAACGAGGCCTACCGCACCTATGCGGGCACGCGCGACCGGCCGCTCGAGAACCTGGAGTGGGGCCGCACCTACCTGGTGGGCCTGAACTACCGCTTCTGAGGTCCGCGCGGATCGATGTCGACGCGGGGCGGCCCCGAAGGCCGCCCCGTCGTCGTTTGCGGCCGTACAAGACCGTTGGCGGCCAGTATCGCTTCGAGCCGATGCCGCACCGCGGCGCGCTCGATGTCGTCGCGTGCACGGACGAGGATCTCGCGCGACAGCGCATCGAACTGCGGCCAGAACGCCGCCGGTTCGCGCAGCTTCTCCTGCCACACCGGCAGCATTCCGGCGAGCGCATCGAGCGCGCTTTCCAGTTCGATCCGCAGCGCCATCAGCTGGTCGCCCCGCCCGCCCGCGGCCATGCCAGCACGACCTCGTGCACGGCGTCGGCGGTGTGCAGGGTGATCTGCAGGTCCGCCTGCTCCTCGCCATCGAGCGTGAGTCGCGGTGCGTCCGTGTCGCTCCGCGTGATTTCGATGCGGTACACCGCCGCGCCGTGGCGCAGCTGCATGCGATAGCCCGGCCAGGCATCGGGAATGCAGGGCTCGATGCGCAGCGTGTCGCCGTGGCGCTGCAGGCCGAGCAGCGACTCGCTGAGCAGGCGATACATCCAGCCCGCCGAACCGGTGTACCAGGTCCAGCCGCCGCGGCCGACGTGCGGCGCGACGCCGTAGACATCGGCCGCCATCACATAGGGTTCGACCTTGTAGACCGCCGTGCCCGCCGCATCCTCGGCGTGGTGCACCGGATTGATCATGCGCGCGAGTTCCCATGCGCGCTCGCGATCGTCGAGCGCGGCGAAGGCCATCGCCGACCACACCGCCGCATGCGTGTACTGGCCGCCGTTCTCGCGCACGCCGGGCACGTAGCCGCGGATGTAGCCCGGGTCGTGCGAGGTCTTGTCGAACGGTGGCTCGAGCAGCTGGATCAGCCCCGCCTCGCGCTTGACCAGATGGGTGTCGAGCGCGGCCATCGCCTGGCGCGCGCGCGCGGGGTCGGCCGCGCCCGAGAGTACGGACCAGCTCTGCGAGATCGAATCGATCCGGCATTCGTCGCTCGACTGCGAGCCGATCGGCGTGCCGTCGTCGAACCACGCGCGCCGGTACCAGCCGCCATCCCAGGCCTGCGCTTCGAGGTTGGCCTGCAGCGTCGCCGCGGCATCGACGCAGGTCGCCGCGAATGCGTCGTCGCCGCGCGCGGCGGCGACCGGCACGAAGCGCTGCAGCACGTCGTAGAGGAAGAAGCCGAGCCACACGCTTTCGCCGCGGCCGCCCTCGCCCACCCGGTTCATGCCGTCGTTCCAGTCGCCGGTGCCGATCAGCGGCAACCCGCGCTCGCCGACCAGCGACATGCCGCGCTCCAGCGCGAGCACGCAGTGGTCGTAGAACGACTGCACGCGCCCGGATGTCACCGGCAGATCGTAATACGACTCCTCGTCGGCATTGACCAGGCGGCCTTCGACGAAGCCGACGCGCTCGTCGAGCACGCTGTCGTCGCCGGTCACTTCGAGGTAGCGGCAGGCCGCGAGCGGCAACCACAGGTAGTCGTCGGAACAGCGCGTCCGCACGCCGCGATCGGCCGGCGGATGCCACCAGTGCATCACGTCGCCCTGCGGGAACTGGTGCGCGGCGCTGAGCAGCAGGTGCGCGCGGGTCAGCGCGGGCATCGCGTGGACGGTCGCCATCGTGTCCTGGAGCTGGTCGCGGAAGCCGAACGCGCCGCCGGACTGGTAGTAACCGCTGCGCGCGACGTAGCGACAGGCCAGCGTCTGGTACAGCAGCCAGCCGTTGACCAGCAGGTCGGTCGCGGGTTCGGGCGTCTCCACGCGCACCGCGCCGAGCGTCTGCAGCCAGTGCAGGCGCACGGCGTCGAGCGCATCGTGGGCGGGCGTCGACCCGCGCAGGGTCTTCGCCAGCTGCAGCGCGGCATGCATGTCGTCGCCGATGCCGAGCCGGAACACGGTCTCGCTCGCCTGCTCGGACGCGAGGTCCACCTGCACCTGGATCGCCGTGCAGGGGTCGAGGCCCGCGCCGAGCCGGCCCGACAGCCGTTCGCGCCGCAATGCGTCGGGATCGCGCAGGCTGCCGTTGCGGCCGAGGAATTCGCCGCGGTCCGCGGTGAACGTGCGGCGGTCGCCATCCACGTCGAAGAACGCCACGCGCCCGCCGAACTCAGTGTTGTAGGGATTGCGCGCGGTCAGCACGCCGCTCGCCGCGTCCTGTTCGGTGACCACGTGCATCTGCGACTTCACCCGGATGTCGCCGAGCACCCACTCGACGTAACCGGTCGCCGACAGCCGGCGCGCGCGTCCCGACAGGTTGCGCAGTTTGAGCACCGAGAACTTCACCGCGTCGCGCAGGCCGACGTAGATCCACAGCTCGCTGGCGATGCCGTCCTCGACATGCTCATAGACGCTGTAGCCGAAGCCGTGGCGCGTGCGGTACGCACCGCGGCCGCGCATCGGCAGCGGCATCGGCGACCACGTATGGCCGCTGTCCTCGTCGCGCAGGTAGAACGCCTCGCCGCCGGTGTCGGACACCGGATCGTTGTGCCACGGCGTCAGCCGGAACTCGTGCGCGTTCTCGAACCAGGTGTAGCCCGGCCCGCTTTCGCTGACCACGCTGCCGAGCTTCGGATTGGCCATGACGTTCGACCACGGCGCCGGCGTGTCTTCGCCGTCGTCGAGGACGATCACATACTCGCGTCCGTCGTCGGCGAATGCGCCGAGGCCGTTGTCGAACTGCACCGCATCGGCGACGGCCTCGAACGGCCACGGATCCTCGTCGTGCGCCGCGTCGCCGCGCGCGGGCGGCAGGCCGTAGAGGCCGGCGGCGGCGCTTTCGAGAGCGCCGTCGACGCCGTCCGCGGATCCGCGCGCGACGCCTTCGCCCGCGGCCAGCATCGGCACGTCACGCGCCGGCGTCACGTGGCGCGCGACCTGCGCGGCCAGGGTGCCGAAATGGTCGCCGACGACCACACGCGCCACCGACTGGATCAGGATGCGGTCTTCCTGCGAGATCTGCTGCGCGGGCCGCACGAAGATGCCGCCCGGGCGATCGAGCACGTTGCCTTCCGGCCCGGCCGAGACCAGCCCGAGGATCTGTTCCTGCAGCTCCTGCCGGTAGCCGACCTGATCCTCGTTCCAGATCACCAGATCGACCTGCAGGCCCTTGAGTCGCCAGTAGGCATGCGCCTGCACCATCTGCCGCACGAGCTCGATGTTCTCCGCAGCCGCGATCTGCACCAGCACGATCGGCAGATCGCCGGAGATCGAATGTCCCCACAGGCCGGATTGTCCGCGCCGGTTCTGCAGCAGCACGGCGTTGTCGGCGCGCAGGAACGGATGCGCGAACGTCAGCAGGCCCGCGATGCGCTCGTACAGCTGCGCATCGGCCTGGGTCGCGTTGATCTGCCGGCGCACGACCTGGCTGTGGGTCCAGGCCAGGTCGAACACGCGATCGGCGAGACGCCGGTCGCGGTACTTGTCGAGCAACGCCGCGCACGCGTCGCGGTCGCCGCCGACGCCGGTCACCAGATCGAGCACCGCGGTCTGCTCCGGCGCCAGCGTGATGCGCACTCGGATCGCGACCACCGGATCGAGCACCGAACCAGCACTGTCCGACAGCGGACCCGTCCGGCGCATCGCCTGCGGATCGCGCGGCGTCAGGCCGCGGCCGATGAAGCGTGCGCGATCGGTCTCGTAGGAGATCGCATCGATGTCGGCATCGTGCGCGGCGACGAGATGGAACATCCACGGCGGGATCTCGTCGTGCGCGCGCGGACGCCGCGTGCACAGCAGCGCCTGCTTCTCGCGCACGATCTCGGTCTGCACGAACAGGTTGCTGAAGGCCGGGTGCAGTTCGTCGGCGATCGCCGGCGCCAGCACGACTTCGGCGTAGGTCGTGATCTCGATCGTGCGCGGCCGGCGCGAGCGGTTGCTCAGGCGCAGGCGGCGCAGTTCGATGTCGTCCTCGGCCGAGATCGCGATTTCCAGATGCGTCTCGACGCCGCGCCTGCGACCGCGGAATTCGGCCTTGGCGTCGGAGAAGATCGCCTCGTAATGCTCCACCGGCACGCAGGTCGGCTGGTGCGCAGCCGACCACACGTCGCCGTTCTCGACATCGCGCAGGTAGCAGAAGCTGCCCCAGTGGTCGCGGGTGCCGTCCTCGCGCCAGCGGATCACGGCCATGTCGTGCTGGCGCAGATAGCCGCCGCCGGCGCTGGTCAGCAGCGCGTGCATGCGGCCGTTGGAGAGCATCTGTACCGCCGGGCGCGATGTGTCGGGCGTGCGGAACACGCGCAGCTGGGTCTCGTCGCCGCCGCTGGTGGCGCGCACGCCGACCGATTCGACCTCGTGCGGGCGGAACACGCCGGTGCGCGGCACGCGCTCCTGCAGCAGCAGCAGCGTGGCCTGGAACTCGGCATCGGCGACGAAGCGCTTCTGCATCGGCTGCTCGCGCAGCAGATGGTCGAGCGCGAGGAAGCCCATGCCCTGGTGATGGGCCATGAACGAGCGCACCACCGCATGGGTCTGGCCGCGCGGCAGGCGCGAGGGCGTGAAGTCGATCGCCTCGAACAGGCCGAACCGCCCGGAGAATCCGGCCGCGTCGAGCCGCTGCAGGTTCTGCGTCGCCGCTTCCGGCGCGACCATCAGCGCCATCATCGTCGCGTAGGGCGCGATCACCAGATCCTCGCCCAGGCCCCGCTTGAGCCCGAGCCCCGGCACGCCGAACGCGCGGTACTGGTAGTTCATCCGCGTGTCGACGGTGTTGTAGCCGGATTCCGAAATGCCCCACGGCACGTCGTGCTGGCGGCCGTAGGCGATCTGCGCCTGCACCGCGTGGCGTGCGGTCTGGTCGAGCAGCGTGTCGGGATAGCTCGGCATCACCAGCTGCGGCATCAGGTACTCGAACATCGAACCGCTCCACGACAGCAGCGTCGCGTCACCGTCGACCTCGGTCAGCAGACGGCCCAGTGCGAACCACGTGTCCTGCGGCAGCTGTCCCTGCGCCACCGCGACGAAGCTGCACAGCCGCGCTTCCGAGGCGAGCAGGTCGTAGTGGCCCTGGTCGAGCCGGCGGTTGTCGGCGTCGTAGCCGATCGACAGCAGGTGCCGCGACGGGTCGTAGAGGAAGCCGTACTCCATCAGCGAGAACTGGCCGGCGACGTGGGCGAGCCGCTCCAGTTCGTGGACCCGGGCGCAGGCCCAGGCGCGCACGTCGGGCGCGGTGCCCGGTGCGCACAGCGCGCGCAGCGACGGCACGCCGTCCGCGGGTGCCGGGCTGACGTGTGCGGTCGACGCGGGCAGGCAGGCATGCAGGGCCTGGGCGGCATGCTCGCAGGCATCGACCAGGCGCGCGGACCAGTGCGCCGGCGCGTCTTCCAGCGGATCGTAGGTATCGACCGGCGGCGACAGTGCGGCCAGCGGCAGCGCCAACGCCGCCAGCGCCTCGACCGTGACCAGCGCGTCGGCGAGCGTGTCCGGCGGGTTGGTCCGGGCAAGCTCGAGCCGTGAGGCGAATGCATCGATCGCGACATTCCAGGCCGGATCCGCGTCCTGCGCCGCATGCAGCTCGCGCAGGACGCCCAGCGTGTGCGCCAGGCCCGCGAACGTCTGCGGCGCCAGCACCGGCGCGTCGATCAGGCCGAGCAGGCCCTGTCGCAGGGTCAGCAGATGACCGGCCAGATTGCCGCTGTCGACGGTCGAGATGTAGCGCGGCGGCAACGGCGCGAGCGTCTCGGTGTCGTACCAGTTGTAGAAGTGTCCACGATGCCGCTCCATGCGATCGAGCGTGGCGAACACGCGCTGCGTACGCTGCATCACCGCGGCGGTCTGCAGGTAGCCGAAGTCCCACGCCGCCAGGTTGGCCAGCAGCGACAGGCCGATGTTGGTCGGCGACGTGCGCCGCGCGACGACCAGCGAGGGATGCTCCTGGATGTTGTCCGGCGGCAGCCAGTGGTCTTCCTCGCGGATGTTGACCTCGAAGAACGCCCAGGTGCGCCGCGCCAGCCGGCCGAGGAACTCCAGCTGCACCGTCGACAGCTGCGCGCTGCGCTGCGGCGGCGCGCGGCCCAGCCACGCCATCAGCAACGGCGAGCCCGCCCACAGCGCGAGCAGCGGCCCGGCGACCCACAACGCGGCCGGATTCACCCGCCACAGCAGTACCGCCACCGCCAGCGCCACCAGCGGCGCGCCCCACATCGCGCGCAGCTCCGCCGCGACGCCGCTGCCGAGCGCGCGCTCGACTTCGCTCGACGGATTCCACTGCAGCAGATGCCGGCGGCTGACGATCGTGCGCCACAGCGTCAGCACGATCGCCGACAGGCTGAACATCGCCTCGTAGGGCAGGCACGCGAAGTTGACGATCGCGCGCACGAGGCCGCGGCCGGTCGCGTCGCCGACCTGCAGCAGGTGCGTGTCGAGGCGCATGTCCGGCGGCTTCGACAGAAGGTCGCGCAGCGCCGGGATCAGCACCGGTGCGAAGAACACCGTCAGCAGCCAGAACGTCCACGCCAGCGGCGCGGCGAGCGTGGCCCAGCCGAAGACCAGCAGCACGAGCGCAGAGGCCGGCACCAGGCTGCGGCGCAGGTTGTCGAGCAGCTTGCCGCGCGACAGCCACGACAGCGGATTGCGCACGCGGCCCTCGTGCGCGGTCGGCACCCACGGCAGCAGCCACGGCAGCAGCTGCCAGTCGCCGCGGATCCAGCGATGGCGCCGCTTCACGTCGGCGGCGTAGCGCGCCGGATAGTCCTCGTACAGGCGCACGTCGCTGACCAGGCCGGCACGCGCGTGGCAGCCCTCGAGCAGGTCGTGGCTGAGGATGCGGTTGTCGGGGAAGCGGCCGTGCAGTGCCTGCTCGAACGCGTCGATGTCGTAGATGCCCTTGCCGACGAAGGAGCCTTCGCCGAACAGGTCCTGGTACACGTCCGAGACCGTGCGCGTATAGGGATCGATGCCCGGCTCGCTGCCGTACATGCGTGCGTAGCGGCTGATCCGGCGTCCGCTGAAACTGCTGCCGACACTCGGCTGCAGGATGCCGTAGCCGCGGGTCACGCGTTTGCGCGTGGGGTCGAACACCGCCCGGTTGAGCGGGTGCGCCAGCGTGCCGACGAAGGCGCGTGCCGCGTCGCGCGGCAGGCGCGTGTCGGTGTCGAGCGTGATCACGTAGCGCACGTTGGCCAGCACCTCGGTACGGCCGACGATCTGCTGGAACGCGGCGCTGCCCGCACCGCGCAGGAAGCCGTTCAACGCCGCCAGCTTGCCGCGCTTGCGCTCCTCGCCGATCCAGCGGCCTTCGCCCGCATTCCAGGTGCGCGGGCGGTGGAACAGGAAGAAGCGGTCGCCGCCGGGCGCGGGGCTGTCGGCGAGATAGCGCTGGTTGAGGCCGGCGATCAGCGCCGCGGCATGGGCGAGCACGACGGCGTCGCCGGGCAGCGTCTGCTGGTCGGCATCGAGATCATCGCTGAGCAGTGCGAAATGCAGATGCGGATCGCGGTTGGCGAGGAAGCGTACCTCGAGTCCCTCGACCAGCGCATCGACCGTGGCGGTGTCGCCGAACATGCAGGGCACCACCACCAGCGTGCGGGCGGTGGCCGGAATGCCGTGCGAGAAATCCAGCCGTGGCAGCGGTTTGGGCGCGACGACGACCGTCGCCAGCCAGTTGGTCAGCGCGATGCCGAGCTCGCTGAACACCAGCAGGCCCAGCAGGGCAAGCAGCCACAGCGGCGCCCACGGCACGCGGTGCGCGCCCGACTGTCCGAGCAGACCGGTCGTCGCGAGCGCGACGACGACGGCAATGAGTGCGAGATAGACCGGCAACGGGACGGTGCGCGGCGCCGTTCGGACCGGCTTGCGGCCGCGCTCGGCCGCGAGTGCCGAGAGGGTACGGTCCACGCCGTCGTCGACGAGGAAGTAACCGACGTGCGCCTCGATGGCCTCGGCCGGATGCGCCTGCGCCAGCCGCACGGTGGTCTGCGCCACATGCACTTCGCTGACGCCGGTGCGCCTGGCGATCTTCTCGACCGCGTGCCGGTAATGGTCGCGCGTGCCGAAATCCATCAGCCCGTAGGTCGCAGCGGGATCGTCGCGCAGCACCGCGTCGACGAGGCTCATCGTCTCCACGTATTCGCGCCAGTCCATGTTGGCGAGGAACCGCAGGCTGCCGATGCTGTTGCCGATCGACACCTGGTCGGCCGCCTGCTGCTGGCTCTCGGCATGCACCAGCGCATCGATGCGCAGGCCGCTGTCGGTCAGCCACTGCTCGATCCACGTCAGCGGCATCGACAGCACCGCGCCGCGGCCGTGCAGGCCGCGCGTGAGCTCGGCGACGAACGCACCGGTCGCCGGCGGCTGGCTGCGCGCCATGTCGGCGACGACCAGCACCACGTCCTTCGGCGCGTCGGCGGCCGTGGCATTCAGACGCTCGGCCCACCGCCGCGCGCGGCGATGGTCGCGACCGTCGCGGATCACCCGCGCCGCCATGCGCCGCAGGTTCTCGAGCACCGCGAGGCGCAGCATGATCGGAATCGCCCACAACTCGCCCAGCGTCAACGGCGTGACCGACTGGTAGGCGGCGATGAACCGGCTCAGCGTGACCGCATCCACCTGCCCGTCGCCGTGCGCGACCGCTTCCATCGCCAGGTCGTAGACCCGCGGCAGTCCGGCCGACGCACCCTGCGACAGCGCCGGCAGTTCCCGGCTGTAGCCCTTGGGCAGATGGCGCCGGGCCAGCCGCACCTGTTCCTCGATCAGATGGTAGTTGTCGAGCAGCCACTCGCCGGCCGGAGTGATGCGGATGTCGTCGCGCACCATCAACGACAGGAACGTGCGCGCATCCTCGAGCAGCGCCGCATTCTCGCTGAGCCGCGCGAGCAGCCGGTCGGGCACGCGCCCGGCATGGATGCGATGGGTCAGCGCGAGCGCCTTGCCGTGCAGTTCCATCTGCTCGGCGCTGAAGAGCTGCGCGCGGAGGGGTGCCTCGGATTCGGGATCGGCGGACATGACGGTGGGGGGCAAACGACCGAAGCGGCGGCGCAGACGCAGCCAACGGCGGGTCATCCTCGAAGCAGCGTGCATAGAGGATCCTGTCAAGCCGACGGCCTGCTTGCGGCCACAATGCGCCTTTGCGCTGCGAACCGGTGTGACGATGCGGGCTTCGACCTGCGCCCGATGCGCTTCGGCACCTCCCTTCCGGAACCTGACGAGCCTTGCGTCTCAGGTGACAGGAAACGCGCACCTCTCCCTTCGGGAGAGGTCGACGCGCAAAGCGCGTCGGGTGAGGGCCGAGGCTCTACCTGGAGACAGACGACCGAAGCCGCACACACGCAGGAGCAATCCGCCCAAACGCAGGCAATCGAGCTTCAGTAAAGAGAAATCGCAGGACACTGTCACCACAACGGCCGTTCCTGCAGCGCCTCGGCACGGGGACGTTCTCCACCCGCGCCGGACCTTCGTGACCACCCTGCTCTACTGGATCAAGAGCTGAAGGTGGTGGGCGGTACAGGGTTCGAACCTGTGACCCCTACCATGTCAAGGTAGTGCTCTACCGCTGAGCTAACCGCCCGAAGGGTGCGAATCATACACCGGATTCGCGCGTTGTCGAATACCCCGCACGCAAATTTCTAGCGGACCAGGCTCGCATCCTTGATCTGGCGGATCCGGTCACGGATGCGGCCCGCCTCCTCGAACTCCAGATCGCGCGCATGCTGGTACATCTGCTGCTCCAGCGCCTTCAGGCGCGAGGCCAGCTTGTCCGGCGACAGCGCCGCGTAATCCTCGACCGGCTCGGCCACCTTTCGGCTCTTGCCGCGCCCCTTCTTCTCGAGCTCGGGCTCGGCGCGGGCGCCTTCCATGATGTCGACGATCGCGCGCGCCACCGATGTCGGCGTGATGCCGTGCTCGGCGTTGTACTCGACCTGCTTCGCCCGGCGACGATCGGTCTCGTCGAGCGCCATCTGCATCGAATTGGTGATGCGGTCGGCATAGAGGATCGCCTTGCCGCGCAGGTTGCGCGCGGCGCGGCCGATCGTCTGGATCAGCGAACCGCCCGAGCGCAGGAAGCCCTCCTTGTCGGCGTCGAGGATCGCCACCAGCGACACTTCGGGCATGTCGAGACCCTCGCGCAGCAGGTTGATGCCGACCAGCACGTCGAACTTGCCGAGCCGCAGGTCGCGGATGATCTCCACGCGCTCGACGGTGTCGATGTCCGAGTGCAGATAGCGCACCTTGATGTCGTGCTCGCCGAGGTACTCGGTGAGGTTCTCGGCCATGCGCTTGGTCAGCACCGTGATCAGCACGCGGTCGCCCATCTCGACCCGCTCGCGGATCTCGCCGAGCACGTCGTCGACCTGGCTCGCGACCGGGCGGATCTCGACCTGTGGATCGATCAGGCCGGTCGGACGCACGACCAGTTCGGTGATCTGCCCTTCCGATTTCTCCAGTTCGTACTTGCCGGGCGTCGCCGAGACGAAGATCGCGCGCGGCGCGCGGCCCTCCCACTCCTCGAACTTCAGCGGCCGGTTGTCCATCGCCGACGGCAGGCGGAAGCCGAAGTTCACCAGGGTTTCCTTGCGCGAGCGGTCGCCCTTGTACATCGCGCCGATCTGCGGAACGGTCACGTGCGATTCGTCGACGACCAGCAGCGCGTCCGGCGGCAGGTAGTCGAACAGGCACGGCGGCGCCTCGCCCGGCATGCGCCCGGTCAGGTGCCGCGAATAGTTCTCCACGCCGTTGCAGTAGCCGACCTCGGCCATCATCTCGAGATCGAACTGGGTGCGCTGCTGCAGGCGCTGCGCCTCGACCAGCTTGTTCTCGGCGTAGAACTGCTCCAGACGCGGCGGCAGTTCGGCCTTGATCGCCTCCACCGCCTCGAGCGTCGTGCGGCGCGTGGTGACGTAGTGCGACTTCGGATAGATCGTGTAACGCGGCAGCGTGCGCTTGGTTTCGCCGGTCAGCGGATCGAACTGGGTGATGCGCTCGATCTCGCCGTCGAACAGCTCGATGCGCAGCGCGTCCATCTCGGACTCCGCCGGATGGATGTCGATGGTCTCGCCGCGCACGCGATAGGTACCGCGGCGCAGCTCGGTGTCGTTGCGGCTGTACTGCATCTCGGTCAAGCGCCGGATCAGCTCACGCTGGTCGATGCGCTCGCCGCGGACCATGTGCAGCACCATCCGGAAGTATTCGTTCGGATCGCCCAGGCCGTAGATCGCCGACACCGAGCAGACCACGATCGCATCGCGCCGCTCGAGCAACGCCTTCGTCGCCGACAACCGCATCTGCTCGATGTGCTCGTTCACCGAGCTGTCCTTCTCGATGTAGGTGTCCGACGACGGCACGTAGGCCTCGGGCTGGTAATAGTCGTAATAGCTGACGAAGTACTCGACCGCGTTGTGCGGAAAGAACGACTTGAACTCGCCGTAGAGCTGCGCCGCCAGCGTCTTGTTCGGCGCCATCACCAGCGTCGGCTTCTGCACCTGCTGGATCACGTTGGCGATCGTGTAGGTCTTGCCCGAGCCGGTCACGCCGAGCAGCGTCTGGTGCGCCAAACCGGCCTCGAAGCCCTCGACCAGCTTTTCGATCGCCTGCGGCTGGTCACCCGCCGGCTTGTAGGGCGAGACGAGCTGGAACGCGGCGGGATGGATGACTTCGTTCATGGGCCAATGGTGATCCGGGAAGCACGCGAGATGGGGACGCAAGGGATCGACGACAACGGAACGCAGGCGCGCATGCGGCATGCGGTCAGGCGCCGGACATCCTCGTGACGCCACTGCCCACGATAGCAGTGGGCGGTTTCCGACCTCCACGCAGGCCGCCGGCCGGCTGTCCTGACGCACGAACAGGCGGATTCTGGACGACCTGCAGATCGCAGGACCGGTGCAGGAAACGAGACGGATCACCGCAAACGGCATGACGGAGCCGCTGGCTGTCGACCCGTATCGCTCCCGGCGCCGCAACAGGACAAGGACGTCCACCCATGCGCCAGCAATACTGCCCGCGATACCTGCGCGGACGGGTCTCGATCGACCGGATGTCCGTTATGCACCGCACGCGGGGCGTGACCCTGATCGAACTCGTCACCACGCTCGCCATCGTCGTGATTTTGAGCACCTTCGGTCTGACGGCGTTCGCCGACGCCCTTGCCCGCCAACGCGTGCAAACCGCCTTGCACCTGATCAGCGCCGATCTCGCGATGGCACGCAACACCGCAATCATGCGGCGCAACCAGGTCGTCGCATGCCCCGGCGACACCCTGCACGGCTGCCGGTCGGACGCGGACTGGAGCCGGGGCTGGATTGTGTTCACCGACCCGGACGGCAATCGCCAACCCGATGCCCAAGGAGACTTCATCCGCGTCGCCAACGCACCGTCCGGCGCGCCCGCCAGCATCCGCCTGGCATCGACCCGGAATTTCGTCCGCTACCAGCGCGATGGCCGGAGTGCGGGGACCAACCTGACGATCAACGTCTGCCACAAGGAGAGGCTCGCCGGGCAGGTGGTGGTCAACAACCTGGGACGGGTACGGAGCGCAAAGCCGAAGCGGGAAGCAGCGTGTCCGTTTTGAGCCCGTTGCAGACCAGAACGGAATTCACTTGTTGCAGATGCCAATGGAAGAAAGGCATCCATAGACGTCGTTCACGACGATTTCAAAGAAGTCGCGAGGCAGCGCTTGACCCGCGCCGCCAACCGACTAGAATGTGCGTCCCCGCCCGAATAGCTCAGCCGGTTAGAGCACTTGACTGTTAATCAGGGGGTCGTTGGTTCGAGTCCAACTTCGGGCGCCAGATAAAAAAAAGCCGCGGAGCAATCCGCGGCTTTTTCGTGTCACCAGCACTCGGAAACCGGCGATCCCGTACTTCCCTTGGCGCCTGCACTTGAGAGTGACAGGTTCCCGCAACGATCGTTGGCCTGCGCCCCCGTCGGAGTCGCCGTCAGGGTGAACGTCTGCGCGCCGGCGGGAATCGATGCCGGCGCGATGTTGTAGAACACCGTCGCGCCCGGATCCTTGGGAGACACCGCATAGGGCAAGGCTCCGGCATAGGAGTTGTTGACCGTGTGCCGCCGCTCCAGAAGCTGCGCCAGTTCCACAAGATCGGCCTTCGCCTGCGCACGACGCGCCTTTCGCACCGATTCCTGGTAGTTCGGAACTGCGATTGCAGCAAGAATCGCGATGACTGCAACAACCACCATCAGCTCGATCAGGGTGAATCCGCGCACGCGCGACAGACCGGTCGTCCGGCTGGCCATATCTCTGAAGGACTTCAAGGCGTTTCTCCCGATCATCGAATCTGTCGCCATGACTGGCGGCCGCAGGCGCGCGGCATGTACAGCGGCGGCGCGCCAGCCACCTGCACCAGCATCGAACACTGCGCCGCCAGCGCGTCCTTCAGCGCGTCCTCTGTTGCATTCGCCGCAAGAAGCGGCACCCGTGGCGTGGTCAGCACAGCGACATCGGTGACCGGCGCCGTGCCGTCGGTGGCCAGCGCGACCGCTCCTGTCGTCGAGCCATAGGGATCCCCCGTCGGCGAACCCACCGAGACACCACTGAGCGCCGCACCTCCGCTCAATGCATTGAGCCCGTACAGCCAGTTGTTGCCTATGCCAGAGCAGCCTTCCGCCACCGCCGGATCATAAGTGGGTATGAAGACGATGCCGTTCTCGATGCGGGGATGAGAGACCGCCCGCTCGCCCGTCGGCAGGTCGATGTACCAGCCACGTCTGCCGGCGCCCATGACGTTACGACTGACGACCCGCGCGGTGCTGCCCGACGCACCCACCGTCACCGTCTGTTCGGTCAGGTCCTCATACGTCAACGTCGTCGACAACCCGCGGTCGATTACGCCGTACAGCGACTGCTTGCTGAGATCTTCCTTGTCGCCATTGAACGCGAAGCTGCCGGTACCGAAATAGAGCATCACGCCGCCGCCCGGTGCGAGCGCCGCAGTCAAGCCACCTGTGATCGGCTGCCTGGAGCCGTCGGAGTGGGTCTGGGTCACGAACACAGGAGTTGTCAGGTTACTCGGCGTGGTGTCACGCAGGTCGAACCGCCAGATCGCCCCCTTCTGGTCCGCGGCATAGACGGTATCTGCATAACCGTCACGTCCGCTGAGGTCCAGCGTCGTGTTGGGTCCTGTATAGCGGTCGACGGCGATGATGTTGCCCAGGCCGTTTGTTCCGCCCGCAGGCGCGCCGGTCTCGTTGGCTTGGATGCGCTGGACATCACCGGTCGCAACGTCCACGACGAACAGCACGGCTCTGCCGTTGGGACTGTTGTAGCCGTTGCCGAAGATCGCCTTCCAGCGCACGGTGCCACCCTTCGTTTTGACCGGCACCACGACCGGCCGGCCGAGTACGAAACCAAGATCGTTGCGGATCACGGCGTCCGAATGCGGACCGATTTCCCAGAGGCGACTACTCGTCCCGAAATTTGCCGGATCGGACACATCCAGCCCGAAGACACTGCGTCCGCCGGCACCTGCGGTACCCACCAGCACGGTCTTCCATCCGGCGCCACCGCCACCCCACGCCCCGCTGTAGTAAGCGTCGGATACCGTGATCGGACCATCGACGAAGTACCGGTGCTGGAAGTCAGGATCGTTCTCCTTGCCCGCCAACGGGATCAGCAGATTGCCCATGTGGCCGAGCGCGGTCGACGGGATATAGGCAAAGCGCTCGATACCGCCTTCGTCGTCGGTGCGCCCGTCGAACGCATGCAGCATGCCGTCGTTGGCACCCACATACACCATCGGACGCCGTGTGGACTTCGTGGTCAGGTACGCCGCATAGTTGAAACGATCCGGAACCGGGACGGTAGGCGGCACAGTCTCAGCACTCATCAACGCCCGAAAGCCGAAATCATCGGTCGGCGCGCTGAGGACCGGTGACGAGTTGATGATGCTACCCAGACGCGTGGTGCGGAATCGAAGCTTGCCGGTCGCTGTCCGCTCTTCCTCATTGGTCTGATCGCCGAGCAGATAGGCGATCGCGCCGCCGATATCGACGCCCATGACGTCGGTGATGTCGGTTTCGTTGCAGAGCGTGAGCCGGTGAGAGGTTGGGCTGCTGCACAAATCGGCGAGGGTCAGCGCTGCCGCGGAGTTGAATCGTGCGTAGGTCGCCCCACTTGAGTACCAGACGTTCCGCGCATCGGGTGCGGGCAGACGCTCACTGGCCTCCCAGGCGGTCGAATAGATGATGGCGCCAGTGACAGGGTCGGTCGACGGTCGCTGCGCAGTCAGTCTGCTGTACCAGTCGGTCGCGAAATTCCGTGATTCGTACGCCGGGATGACGGTCAGCGAACCCGAGCCGATGCGAGCACCGGTGACGCCGATACTGCCGGACGGCGTCGCACCCTGGCCCACTGCGCCGAGGATCCGCCGCATGGCGGTGGTGATATCGGCCGGCGTCCGCGCGTTGATGAGTTCCCCGCGGGTATTGACCGCCGCATGCCAGATATCATCGATGGTGCTGCGATTATCATTTTGGCGCGAAGGCCAGTTGTTGTGAATCGCCGGCGTCGTATAAGGGTCAAGAACATTGTCAGGGTCAAAAAGGTTGCCACGCCCATTGAGCGTCACGCCGTAGAAGTTGACGTGCAGGTTGACCTGACAGTTCATTTTCGGGTCGGTTGATGGGCAACCAGACGGTGGCCGCACCTGTCCTGCCGGCAGATCTGTTCGCAACGGCGACTGGCCCGTGCCGGTGTTGAGGTAATACGCCGTGGCGATATCGGCGAGGGTATTGGAGTGTCCGTCAGAAAAGGGCACACCCATCGCCTGGTCAAGGTTGCCCACCGCCGGACCATCGGCATTGCTGTAGCCGTCGGTGAACAGCATCATCGCGTTCTTCTGACAGGCCAGTTGCACGGGCGCTCCGCCACTGGTTGAATTCAAGGGATCGGTCCGCTTGAACTGCTGTCCCGCTGCATACACTGCCTGACGGTTGAATGTGCTGCTCCACCCGGGATTGGCCAGCACCTGCGTGTAGATCGCTGCCTTGTCGTCGGCATCATCCATGCGACGCATATGAACCCGCTTTCCGCCGCCACTCGGACTGAGAGTACTGGTAAGGTCGGGCGCGTCGAAGCTCCCATGCTGGCCAATGCGGAAATAGCCGACCCGCATGTTGTTCACGTCGACCAGGGAGTGGGTCAATCCGGCGATCAACGACTTGTGCCGGTTCCCGTAGTAAGTGAACCAATTTGCGAAATTCTGCATCGCGGCCGTATTCGATGCCGAGATCGTATAGCGATACATGTTGCATCCGGTACCGCAGGCGTTCTGCACCAACTGTCGTGCGACGCCGTCGTAACCGGTCGGGACTGGCGTGTTTTCCCTTAGATAGAATGTGGGGAGATAGTGCTCGATGAACACGTTGCAGTTCGTGCTCGCCGGCATGGTGTAGTCAGCCGTCAGCGTCGTCCAAGTGGACGTGAAACCTGCGCAGCTGGCGGCCACCGACCTGATCCTCGTGCCGGTGGGAATCACCATCTGCGGTACGACACGGAACTGATCCGACAACCTTGCATTTCCGTTCGCGGTATTCTCTCGCGCGATGGACTGGGTCAGATCGATTGTCCAGTTTGCGAGGGCGCCGCTGACTGCTGCCCTTACGTTGTCAGACGGATCGATGAGCGCCGCTGTTGGCACTGCAGCCGGATAGGAAGCGCCGGTGCTGGTAAGCCAAGGTTGGTACGTGGTCCGGGGATCGAAGTACGCCGGATTGAATTCATGCGATCGGGCGAAGCCGAAGCTGTCGATAGGGGGGATACCGATCCAGCTGGTGCTTGAGGCGTCACTCAGTCGATAATGCCCGCCATAGGAGTATGCGAAATCGCAGACATGACCGGCACTCGTGCTGGTGTCTCTGCGCACAGCGCGAAGCTGCCCATTCGGATGAAAGAAACTGAGAGGCTGACCAATCGCTTCGTTGCTCCAGCATGCCTTGCCGTCCGCACCGGGAAACTGGTTGTGGAACATCATCGAGCCTGAATCGTCAGCCGCGATGATAAACGCCGGCGTTACCTGGATATCCAGATTCAACGGCGCCTGCGCAAGCGTCCCCTGCCCCTGGGTCGCGAATGCCGAGTAGACGAGATAGCCGCCCGCGGCCACAACGGCGACAGACAACGTCGAGATCAGTTTGGTTCTGCGCGAAGCCATGGCGCGGCCCTCAGGGCTTGAAGATGGTGTCGATCGCGGCGGCGGCGCTGGCGTTGCTGCCGCTGTCGGTCGAATAGGTGGTGACCTGGTAGATCGGATTGGGATCTTCATTGACTGGCGCGGTGCCCAGCGCGCCGATCGGCGCGTTTCCGGAGATGCACGGCCCGATCAGCCGTGCGTTGACCCGCTGATGGTCGGCTGTGGCCAATCCGTAGTCATCGGCCCAATCGCCCGGATCGAAGCCCTCTTCGCACACCTGGTTGATGGCGGATGCGGCGAACGCGTTGCACCCGGTCGTCGACGTGCGGTTGACAAGGTCCTCCAGCACGCACTCGGCATTGCGGGCAAAAGCCTCGGCGTTCTGGAACGCGATGTTGACCGCGCGGTAATTGGCCGACATGCGCTCCTGCATGCTTGCCACCTGCATACCGACGATGCCGATCAATGCGAGCAGGATCAGCATGATCAGGGCGACGTACAGCACGGCGCCTCGTTCCGCTCGCGGTCCGGGCTGGCAACGGTCGTTGCGCGGTGTCGTCATCGCATCGGCTCCATCAGTTTCCGTAGAGACGGTTGCGAAGCGCGACCGTGGTTTCGTAGGTGGAGCGGAAATGCGTATCGCCGGCCGGCACCGTGAAGGCCACGCCCATCACCTCGCGGCCGGTCACGGCCTGCGCCGAAGCGGCCGGGTTCGGACTGCTGGCCAGCATGCCCACCTGCACCGTGCCCACCCGGCGCCATTGCTCCGCCGTATTGGTCATGCCGGACGCGCTCTTGTAGTCGTCGATGTATCCGCTGGGCGCGGTGGTATCGACCGCCGTCACCCGGTCGAGCCCATAGATGAACTGCAGGCTCTCGATGCCCTCGACAAGCTCTTCCTGACCGGCTGCATAACTGCCGCTGTTGTCAGCCCGTGCACGCCACAGCGAACGCCCTCCCGACGCGCCCGGTGCGACGTAGTAGACCAGCGATTCGGCGCGATAGAGCATGGTCTGCCCCGCCGGTTGCGGTGTATAGCGGTCGATCGTCCCGCTCAGCGTGACCGTCCCTGTCGCCGCATTCACGCCTGTTGCCGGGAACAGATCTGCAAAACTACAGTCCGCGATACCGAACGCTGTCGGATTGGCGACGCCATCGGACGTCAATGCGTCCCAGCGGTCCGCATCCACAACGATCCGGGTCGTTGCGGGCGTAGGGTAGGTGATCGTATTCACCGGAACACCTTGGCTGCTTAGGTAGCGCAGTTCGATGATGTCGCTCCCTGGCACTGCGCCCAACGCATCGAATGCCGTTGGCAGGGTCGGGCTCCAGCCCGCGGCCGGCGTGGCGAGGCTGACCGTTTCCCCCGGCGCGGAGCCGGTGGCATCGTAGCCGCGCACCGAAACCGGAAAGCCGGCAGATGCGTTGAAATGATTGACGAGCGCGCCAGGCGTTAGCAGGTGCGCCTGGTCGTTGACACACCCGAAGTGGCCGGCCATCCGCAGGTCGCGCTGCAGGTAATCCATCGCAAAGCGTGCGTTCTCCTGCACGCGCGCCATGCCTTCCGAGGTCTGGTACGCCGTCCGTGAAGCCGAGAAGACCTGAATCAGTGCGATCAGCAGAATCATGCCGATCAGCAACGCGATCATCACCTCGATCAGGGACAAGCCACGCATCCGGCCGTGCATCGCGTGCGCGCTCATAGACGGGTGCTCACTGCGAAGGTCGTGGAGGAATCCGTCCCGACACGCTCGCCCCATGTAATCGCTACGTTTGCAACCCCATTGTTGTAGCTGACGGCGGCGGCCGCGTCGGGCCCAAGTGCATGCACCACACTGCATTGCCAGCGCGCGATGTTCTGGTCCACCGTGACCGTATCGACCGGCCGGGTGCAAGTGTCCACCACCGATACAGATCCCGCTGCGAAGCCCGCCTTGCTGCCGTATGCCGCGACCGACAGACGGTTCGCGCGCATCTGGTCCAGCAGGTCATACGCAAGATTGGTCGCGACCGTACGGTAGTTGGCGCTCTGGGTGTAGCGCAGATTCATCGTCTGCAGCAGCGCGTAACCAAGCAATCCCATTGCCAGCACCAGAATGGCGATCAACACCTCGATCATGCTGAAACCACCCACTGATCTGCGCGGCGGACGGTGACGTGGAAGTCGATTCATGGGATGACCACCGGTCCACAAGTTGTGCGCTCGCTCCGCGCCTGGCCGGTCGCGGAAACGGTGAGATTGCGTTTCAGATCGGCATCAGATGGGCACTCATCCGGTTCTACTGACAGGGTCCGCGCACCCCCGACCACACGACCACGATTGTCGAATCGGATAGGATCCGGCTCACCGCCGACGGCGATCCGATTCTTGGCCTGCACATAGCGGACGACCCGCTCTCCCGTATTGATCGCGCCGTTGTTGTTCAGATCGATCCAGACCACCCAGCCATTGCCCCAGGCACCTGTTGCATCGCAACTCGTGCCGTTCGCGCTTGGACACATTGCGGCGCCGGTGGGGTTGCGGATCGCCTCCGAGCGGGCCAGCGACAGAGAGGCGATCAACTCATTGGTCGTCGTTGCAACCCGGTTCGAGCGCATCGTCGATTCGAAATTCGGGAACGCGATCGCCGCCAGGATCGCGACGATCGCGATCGTGACCATCAGTTCGACGAGCGTGAAACCCGCTGTCCGGGTACGGCGCATGTCTTCTCCCCAAGACGGCCTGGCCGAGTATGGCAGTGGGGAAGTCTAGGGCGCTTCCGCGCCGGAGCAAGCGATGCCGGATGAACGGTCACGGGGAGCGGATGAACGCGCCGTAGAGCGCGTTCTGCGGCCAACGATAGCGGCGCGTGCGCGACCTGACCCGGTTTCTGTTGCCGCTCGGACTCTGCCGTTTCTACAGCGGACCGGGTCGGGAAACGCGCGCAGGCGTGCTCCCAAGCGCGCGCTGCGACTCCCCTCCTCAGGCCACCACCTCGTAACAGGGCTTGTATTCCCCCGCGATCTTCATGCGCCGCTGCACGACGAACGCGCGCAATAGGGCGTCGAGCGACTGCATGATGTCGCGGTCGCCGTTGATGCGGAACGGACCGAACTCCTCGACGCGGCGCAGGCCGTCTTCCTTGACGTTGCCGGCGACGATGCCCGAGAACGCGCGGCGCAAGTCGGCGGCGAGCTGGTGCGGGCGGCGGCCGTGGTGCAGGTCGAGCGCGGCCATCGCCTCGTGCGTGGGGACGAAGGGCTGCTGGAGGTCGAGCGGGATCGACAGCGACCAGTTGAAGTAGAACGAGTCCTTGTGGCCGACCCGGTACTCCTTGACCTTGCGGATGCCGGCCGCCATGCGGCGGGCGACCTGCTCGGGGTCGGCGACGATGATCTCGTAGCGCGACGCGGCCTCGTCGCCGAGGGTCAGGCGGATGAACTGGTCGATCTGCTCGAAATACGGCGCCGACGCGGTAGGACCGGTCAGGATGAAGGGGAACGGGATGTCGCGGTTCTCCTCCTGCAGCAGCAGGCCCAGCAGGTAGAGGATCTCCTCCGCCGTACCCACGCCGCCGGGGAATACGATGATGCCGTGGCCCAGGCGCACGAACGATTCGAGACGCTTCTCGATGTCCGGCATGATCACCAGCTGGTTGACGATCGGGTTCGGCGACTCGGCCGCGATGATGCCCGGCTCGGTGATGCCGATGTAGCGCGCCGGATACTGGCGCTGCTTGGCATGGGCGACGTTGGCGCCCTTCATCGGCCCCTTCATCGCGCCCGGTCCGCAGCCGGTGCAGATGTCCATGCCGCGCAGGCCGAGCTCGTAGCCGACCAGCTTGGTGTAGTCGTACTCGACGCGGTTGATCGAGTGGCCGCCCCAGCAGACCACCATGTTCGGATCGCCCGGCTGCAGCAGGCGCGCATTGCGCAGCAGGCCGAAGACCGCATTGGTGATGCCGGCCGAGGACTCGAGATCGGTCGCGTATTCGGGGCCGAGTTCGATCGCGGTGTAGGCGAGGTCGCGCACGACCGCGAACAGCAGTTCGGCGACGCCGCGGATGATCTGGCCGTCGACGAAGGCCATTGCCGGCGCATTGACCAGTTCGATGCGGATGCCGCGGTCCTGCTGCAGCACCTGGATGTCGAAATCGGGATACAGCTCCTGCGCCGCGCGCGGATCGTCGGACGCGCTGCCGCTGGTCAGCACCGCCAGCGCGCAGCGGCGCAGCAGGTCGTGCATGCCGCCGAGGGAGGCGTCCTTGAGGCGGGCGACTTCGTCGCGCGACAGGATGTCGAGCCCGCCGCGCGGGTAGATGTAGGCATTCACCGTGGGCAGCGCCGTCGCTGCCTTGTCCCCTTCACTCATCGTCTGCTCTGTCTTCATTTTTTTGGTGCCGAACTGTAGCGCAGACCCGTCCGCAAACGGAAACGGCCGGGTTTCCCCGGCCGTTCTCGATTACTTCGACATCGATGGATCAGAACTTGTAGCGGAAGCCCACCTGCAGCGACCAGCGCGATTCCCAATCGGTCAGATTCACGCGAGTCACGTTGTTGGGGTTGAAGTTGTAGATGTACTTGCCGGTCGCCTCGTCGATGCCAGCGAAGTTCGCCACACCACGACCACTGAATGGAGACGCATAGCTGACCTGCCCCCAATCCTTGTTGATCAGGTTGCCGACGTTCATCACGTCCACCCAGATCTCAGCCTTGTGACCGTCGAAGAACGCGGGGATCTCCTGACTCACTCGCAGATCGAAGGTGTTGACCCACTTGTTGTGCGCACCGTTGCGAGGCGCGATGCCGCCACGGTAACGCTGCAGGTCTTCTTCACCCGCCATCCAGTCGAAGAAAGCCTGCTCCATCGCCGGGCCGCCGGTGAACAGCACGTCGCCAGGGCCGGCCGGCACGTAGAACAAGTCGTTGCTATAACCGTCACCATTGGCGTCGTTGAGGAAGCGCCAGCTGTAGGGCAGACCCGAACGCCCCTCCCAGAATACCGACACCGTGGTGTGGTTGTCGCCGAAGAACGCCTTGCGGAACTGCAGGCTGCCGGTGAAGCGGTCACGGATCTCGTAGTTCGAGGTCGACGCCACGATGTCGTTCGGATTGACGCCTAGCACACCGTTCCAGTTGGAGATCGCACGCGAGGACGTCAGCGGACTGACTTCAGTCGCGTTGGTGTAGGTGTAACCCAGCGACCAGCCCCAGTTCTCGACCAGCGGCTTGCTCAAGCTCGCGGTGAACTGCGTGCTGCGACCCTTGTCGGTGTTCTTGAGCAGGATCACGCCATCGTTATGCCAGCCAGTGACGTTCTCGTATCCCGGGATACCGTCTGCAATGGCATCGACGCCAGTGTTGCTCCCGGCGCGCACGCCAGTGCCCGCATAGGGATTGACCCAATACATGTCGCGGCCGTCCTGACCGCGAACGGCGTTGACATTGCCCAGATCCAGACGTTCGAACGCGATCGCGTCGTTGACGCGGGTGTACAGCAGTTCCAGCGAACCGGTGATGCCATACCAGGGCAGCTCATGATCGAACGCGATGTTGGACTTCCAGACCGACGGCTGGTTGATGTCCTTCTCCATGAGGTTGACCAGCATCGTATAGCCCGATGCCGGCGACGGCACGGTGGGATTATTCACATCCAGAGACACCGGCAGACTGGCCCACATTGCTTCTCGCTCGGCCTGGGTCAGACCGGCGGCGCGTGCGTTGTAGCCGATCAGGCCGAAGCCGCTGTTCTGATAGGAGTTGCCCACCCAGACGTTGGCAGCCGCGCCTTGGAACAGGCCGATACCACCGCGCAGCTGCGTCGGGCGATCAGCGTCGAAGGTGTAGTTGAAGCCGAAGCGCGGCTGCACCAAGGCCTTGTCCAGGGTTTCACGGTTGTCGTAGCCGTAGATCTCCTGCACCAGCAGGTTGTGCACCGGCACATCATCGAGGTCCGGGATGTCGACGCGAACGCCGAACATCAGATTCAGGTTGTAATTGACCGCCCAGGTGTCCTGCAGAAACACGCCCGTGTTGCGATGCTTGTACTGCATGGCCACCGAGTTCAGGTCGAAGCCCGGGACCGGAGCGTTCAGGTCATAGACCCAGTAACGGCCGTTGCGGAAATCATCCAGGCTCGAGAAGCCATACGTGCCCCAGATGTTCTGCGCATAGAGGTTGTAGATGTCATTGGATTCGAGATCGAAACCGAACTTGATGGTGTGGTCGCCCACGTACCAGTTCGCCGCAGCATAGGCGGTAGTGGTTTCAGTGTTGATCTGGTTGCCGTGACGGAACTCATCGGCACCGGCCGCCAAGTACGGTGGCGCAACATCCGCGTTGCTGTTGCCACTGCCGATCACGATCATCGGCAGGCGGGAGTTGACGGTGCTCAACGAGTCATACGTACGGCGGCCGATCTTGAACTCGGTGGACAGGTTGTCAGTCCAATCGCTGAACAGCTGGAGGACGCCAGTCTCGACATTCTTGGTGATGTCGTACCAGCGGCTGCTCAGTCCCAATGCCGTACCGGTAGTGGGCATGCCGTGGCCGGAATAGCCGGTCGACAGGCTGCTGCCTACGAGATTCGGATCGATCTGCTCGAGCTTCGAATAGCGAGCCGACAGCCGATGGTTGTCGTTGATGTTCCAGTCGATCTTGACGGCGTACTCTTCGACTTCCTGCTTGGTTTCCGACGGCGCATCGTAGCTGCCGAGATCCACGCCGTACACGTCGCGGGCGATCTGCTGCGCTTCGGTGATGAAGGCCGGATCGATATCGATGACGTTGGTCGCGTTGGAACCGCGCGGGCCATAGGAGGACGCTGCACGACTGCGCTCGTAGTTCTCGTAATTGGCGAAGAAGAACAGCTTGTCCTTCACGATCGGACCACCGAACGTCAGACCATAGGTCTGCTCGTCTTCGAAGCCGTTGAACTTGGCATCGGTGACGGGGTGGTCGCCGACCATCCCCTTGTCACGATACGTGCCATACACCGAGCCGTGGAACTCGTTGGTGCCCGACTTGGTCACGGCATCAACCACCGCGCCGGTCGCACCGGTAATGGTGGTGTCGTAATTGGCAACATCGATGTTGATCGCTTCGATGGCGTCCATTGAAACCGGCTGACGCAGGGTCGGGAAGCCGTTGGACTCAAGACCGAATGTGTCGCTGGTGTTCACGCCGTCGATGCGAATGGCGTTGTAGCGCGGGTTCTGCCCACCGACCGTCAACTCGCCACGCGACTTGTCGCTCTGGCTGATGCGGGGATCGAGACGGACGTAATCCTGGATGTTGCGATTGATCGAAGGCAGCGCCTCGATCTGCTGCAGCGACACCGAAGAACCCGTACCCATCTTGTTGGCACTGAAGATTTCGGACATGCCGCCGAGCGCCGTCGCGGTCACGGTGGCCAACGTCGTCATGTCACCCGTCAGCGCCGTGTTGACCGTGTTGGCCTGATTCAGGGCGAGATAGACGTTGTCCTCGGTCTTCGTGCCTTCACCCGGCTTGGTCACGGTGATCGTGTACGGACCACCCACCCGCAGGCCGCGGGCGTTGTAGCGGCCGCTCGCATCGGTCGTGGCACGGCTGACGGTGCCGGACTCGGTGTGCACGATGGTCACTTCTGCGCCGGTCACCGGTGCGCCGCCGGCGCCGGTCACCTGGCCGCCGACACCGGCGGAGGTGCTCTGCGCGAACGCGGGAGCGGCTGCAAGGGCAACGATCAGGCCGAGCGACAGCTTGGAGAGTCGGGCGCGATGCGAGTGGTTCATGGGTTGTATAGCCTCGATGCGTGGATTGCGGCGCAGGCCGGAAGGCGAGCGACGGTCAGGTCTTGGAACAAGAATGGGGCCCCCGCCACGGCGCGTGGGCGAAGCGCCGTGGTTAACAACAGGTTAACACGGTAACCAAAGGAAGTGACAGTGCCATGACAGCAGCGGGCAGGCGCAAACCACTGACCGCGTTGACTTTTATGACCCGCTGCAACAATGGGCCGTAAGTCCTTGTCGCACTGTAGTCACGCCGTGCTCACATGGGTGCGAGACCGGTCCTGAGGAAGCCGACCAAGCCGTCGAGCAGCATCTGCACCGAGATCGCGACGAGCAGCATGCCCATCAGCCGCTCGATTGCAGTCAGTGCGCGCAGGCCCAGCAGCTTGTACAGGTAGGTCGCCGAGAACAGGATCGCCGCGGTCGCGCCCCAGGCGATCAGCAGTGCGAGGCTCCATTCGCCGAGGCGGTCGGGCTCATTGCTGCCCATCAGCATCACCGCGGCCATGCCGGACGGACCGGCGACGAGCGGGATCGCCATCGGCACGATGAAGGGTTCGCCATCGGGGATTTCGCCCATCAGGCCTTCCGGCGGCGGGAAGATCATCCGGATGCCGATCAGGAACAGCACGATGCCACCGGCGATCGCCACCGACTCCTGGCGCAGGTGCATGACCTCGAGCGCGTACTTGCCGGCCCACAGGAACAGCATCAGCACGACCAGCGCGATCAACAGTTCGCGGGCCAGCACGATGCGCTGGCGCTGCGGGGTGAGCCGCCGCAGCATGCTCAGGAACACCGGGATGTTGCCCAGCGGATCGAGGATCAGGAACAGCAGCAGCGCCGCCGATGCGATGGTCATGCGCGCAGCGCCCCGTCCGGCGACCAGAGCTGCCCGCGATGCGATGCACCTGCAGGCGACAGCAGTTCGACGCAATGGGCAGCGACCTCGACCGGCGACCGCGCGATGCGGTCCTCGGCCTCGACGTGTGCCTTCGCCCGCAGCGGCGTGCGCATCGGCGGCGGCAGCAAGCCACTGATGCGGACGGGCGCATCGCCGAGTTCCGCTTGCAGCATGCCGACCAGTGCGGACAGCCCGGCCTGGGCCAGGCCATAGCCGCCCCAGTAGGCGCCGGCGGTGCGCGCGGGATCGTCGATCGCGAACACGACCGATCCATCGCCTGAGCGGCGCAGCAGCGGCAGGCAGGCCTGGGTCAGCCACCAGCGCGCAGTGAGGTTGACGTGCAGCGCGCGGGCGAACGCGGCCGGATCGGTCAGTTCGAGCGGGGTCAGTCCGTCGAACGCGGCCGCGACATGCAGGATGCCGTCGAGCCGGCCGAACTCGGCGTCGATGCGCTCGGCGAGCTCGGCATGATCGTCCGGGCTCGCGCCTTCGAGGTCGAGCGGATACAGCGCGGGCGCGGCGCCGGTCTTCTGCAACCGGTCGTGCAACCGGTTGAGCCTGGGCACGCGCCGACCGAGCAGCACCAGCGATGCCCCCGCCTCCGCGCAGGCAAGCGCTGCCGCCTCGCCGAGGCCGCCAGCGGCGCCCACGACGAGCACGACGCGCCCGGCCAGGCTGCCCGGCAAGACTTCGGAAACGGCCGTGCTCACGCCGCCAGCACCTCGGCCACCATGCGCGACAGTTCGCCGGACTCGTGCAGCTCGAGGGTGATGTCGCAGCCGCCGATCAGTTCGCCATGGATGAACAGTTGCGGGAACGTCGGCCAGTTCGAGAAGCGCGGGAGGTTGGCGCGGATTTCCGGCGTCTCGAGCACGTTGATGGCGCGGTACTCGCGGGCACCGGCTTCGTGCAGCGCGGCGACGGTGCGACTGGAGAATCCGCACATCGGGAATTGCGGCGTCCCCTTCATGAACAACACGATGGCATGACCGTCGATTTCGGCCTGGATGTGTTCGAGGATCGACACGGCGACGCTCCTGCAGGACCACGCCGCGGGCACTCGCCGGCGGGGATCGGGTTTCGGAATTCGTGCATTCTATCGCGTCGTCGCCATCGACCACCGGACCGCCGTCCATGCCCCTCGAACTCGCCACCCTGCCCTACGACCGCACCGCGCTGGAGCCGCATCTGTCAGGCGACACCCTCGACCAGCATCACGGTCACCTGCAACGCGGCCACATCGAGCGCGTGAATGCGTTGCTGGCCGGCAGCGAGCTGGCCGATGCACCACTGGAGACCATCGTCCGTACCGCGCAGGGCGCGGCGTTCGACCATGCCGCGCAGGCCTGGAACAACAACTTCTACTGGCACTCGCTCAAGCCCGCCGCAGCCGGCGGTGGCGGCGAACCGAAAGGCCGGCTGGCGGAGGCCATCGCGCGCCAGTTCGGCGACGTCGCGGGATTCCGCACGCGTTTCGATGCGCTGGCGGTGGCGATGTTCGGCGCGGGCTGGGTGTGGCTGCTGCAGCGCCCCGACGGACGCCTGGCGCTGGCCGCGACCGCGAACGCGGCGACGCCGATCACCGGGCAGGACACGCCGCTGCTGGCGCTCTCGCTGTGGGAACACGCCTGGTATCTCGACAATCGCGACAACCGGCAGAAGTATCTGGACGCGTTCTGGCAGCTGGTGAACTGGGAAGCGGTGGCGGCGCGTCTGCGTTGAGATCTGCCGAGGCCCGTGATTGGTTTCGCTGCGCTCTACCCATCCTGCGAAGGCTGACGGCGTCGGACGCGGCTGCGTAGGGAGAACGCGGGTGCCGCGACGGACGTTCGAAGCAAAACTGCTTCGCGCCCATGGTCCGCGCCTACAGGAGCGCCGTGCGGACCACATCGTCGGCGGGCGCCGGACGTTCGATCAGATCGTCCTGCACGAAGTCGCAGCGCGCCTCGTGCAGCAGCGCGAGAGTCGCCTCGTCTTCGATCCCTTCGGCCACGACCGCCAGGTCCAGGCCGTGCGCCAGTCCGATCATCGTCGTGACGATCCGGCGCGCGTGTTGCCCAGCATGTTGCGGACGAAGTTGCGGTCGATGTTGAAACGTGTGCGCAGAGCAACGCATGCCTTCCCACGGCCGCCCTCCGGCAGCAGACCTAAAGCCCTTTTTCTGATGCGGTCCGGAATCGACGGCTCGATCCGATCACCTCGACGGCCGCCTCATCCGCAGGCGGGCAGACGACGCCGGACCCGGTCGGGAGAACCGCCTATGATCGGAAGCCGACCCGCCGCAGGAGTGTCCGCCATGCCGTCCCGTCGCCGTTTCCTCAGTGCCGCCTCGCTCGCCGCCACCGGCCTCGCACTGGCCCCGCTCGCCGCCTGCAGCCGCGACGCCGCCGCACCGACAGCCGCGCCCCCCGCCGCCGCGCCCCCGTCTCCGCCCGCCGACGCGGGCACGCTGATCACCCGCGCCATCCCGTCCACCGGCGAAACCGTGCCGGTGATCGGCGCGGGCACGTCGGGCAGCTACGAGGTCGCCCTGGATTCTCCGGACTTCGCCCGGCTGCGGGACACGATCCGGGTCTTCTTCGACGGCGGCGCCACGGTGTTCGACACCTCCCCCAACTACAGCAACGCCGACGAGGTGCTGGGTGCGTTGCTGGCCGAGGGCGGCTGGCGCGACAGTTGCTTCCTGGCCACCAAGATCGCCGCCGACGACCGCGCCGCGATGGAGGCGCAGTGGGCCGAGACGCAGCGCCGGCTGCGCACCGATCGCGTCGAACTGCTGCAGGTCCACAACCTGCGCGCGCTCGACATCGCCTGGCCGTATGCCCAGCAGCTCAAGCAGGCCGGCGCGACGCGGTACATCGGTCTCACCCATTACCTCGAAAGCGGTCATGCCGCGCTGGTCGAGGCGATGCGCGCGCACCGGCCTGACTTCGTGCAGGTGAACTATTCGGTCAACGCACCGCAGGCGGCGCGGACGGTGCTGCCGGTCGCGCAGGAACTCGGCATCGCCGTGCTGATCAACCGCGCGTTCGACGACGGCAAGCTGTTCGCGCGGGTCAAGGACATGACGCTGCCGGCGTGGGCGGCCGAGGTCGGCGTGACCTCGTGGTCGCAGCTATTCCTCAAGTTCGCGATCAGCCACCCGGCAGTGACCGCGGTGATCCCGGCGACGGGCCGCCCCGACCGCCAGGCCGACCAGTTGCGCGCGGGCAGCGGCCCGCTGTTGAGCGAGGCGCAGCAGGCCGAACTCGTCGCGCAGTTCGCCTGAGGACGGCGCGCGATGTCCACGAAGATCGCCGACCTGTTCAACCTGCGCCGCGGCGAAGGCGCGCCGGTGCTGATCGCAGGCCTGTTCTTCTTCTGCATCCTGACCGCACTGATGATGCTGCGGCCGGCGCGCGATGCGCTGGGTATGGAACGCGGCCTCGACAGCGTGCGCTGGCTGTTCATCGGCACCGCCGTGGTCACGCTGCTGGTCAATCCGGTGTTCGGCTGGCTGGTGGCGCGCCTGCGGCGTCTGCACTTCATCTCGGCGACGTACGCGTTCTTCGCGTTGAGCCTGGTCGGGTTCTGGGCGCTGCTGGCGTTCGCACCGGGCGCGGTGGGTGCGCGCAGCGGGCAGGTGTTCTACGTCTGGTTCAGCGTGTTCAATCTGTTCGTGACGATGGTGTTCTGGGCGTTGCTCGCCGACCGCTTCAGCAGCGACCAGGGCAAGCGCCTGTTCGCGCTGATCGCCGTCGGCGGCACGCTGGGCGCGATCTTCGGGCCCTGGCTCGCGGCGCGCCTGGCAGAGCCGCTGGGCACGCCGGCGCTGCTGCTGGTCGCCGCGCTGTTCCTCGCGATCTCGATCGCGCTGGCCTGGCTGCTGGTGCGGCTGCGCAGCGACGGACCGCGCGATGCACTGGCGGTGCGCGGCGAGGACCACGAGGCCGTCCGCATCGGCGGCAGCGCGCTCGCCGGCATCCGCGCGGTGTTCGCCTCGCGCTATCTGATGGGCATCGCCGGCTACGTGGTGATCATGACGATCGTCGCGACCTTCATCTACTTCACCCGCCTGCAGATGGTGGCCGCGGCGGAAACCGACCTCGATGCGCGCACCGGGCTGCTCGGCAACATCGACATGTGGACCCAGGTCGCGGTGCTGGTGCTGCAGGTCACGCTGACCGGCCACATCATCCGCCGCCTCGGGCTGGCGTTCGCGCTGGCGCTGCTGCCGATCGCGATGGCGGTCGGCTTCATCGGCCTGGCGATCTACGGCTCGTTCCTGGTGCTGATCCTGCTCGAAGCGACTAACCGCGCGATCCAGCGCGGGCTCACCCGACCGGCCCGCGAGACACTGTTCACCGTCATCGGCCGCGAGGACAAGTACAAGGCCAAGGCCTTCATCGACACCTTCGTCTACCGCGTCGGCGATGTGGTCGGCGCGCAGACCGAGGGCGTGCTCGGGCGACTGGGCCTGGCGCTCGGCGGGCTGGTCAGCGTGGTGGTGCCGCTGGCGCTGGTCTGGGCTGCGCTCGGCATCTGGCTGGGTCGCGCGCAGCAGCGACACGCCGACGCCGGCGACACGCAGGCGACATGATCAGCGCGCGCGTCGCGCCTGGCTCAGCGCGACGCTGCTCAGGATCAGTGCACCGGCCAGCAACATCGTCACCGTGACCGGCTCGTCGAGCAGCAGCCACGCCCAACCCACGCCGAACAGTGGCACGAGATAGGTCACCGTCGACGCACGGCTGGCGCCGATGCGCGCGATCAGCCGGTAGTAGAGGACGAAGGCGACGCCGGTGCACAGAACGCCCAGCATGGCGGCCGAGGCCCAGGACGCGGCAGGAATGGGATCTGCCGGCCACTGCAGCAGGGCCAGCGGCGCCATCAGCAGTGCAGCGCAACCGAGCGTCGCCGCGGCCACCGCAGCTGCCGGCAGGCCCGAGAGATGGCGTCGGACCAGGTTGATGCCGAAGCCGTAGAACAGCGATGCGGTCGCGCCCGCGGCGACGGCCGCGCCGACCGGCATGCCGGCGACCTTGCCGCTGGCCAGCACCACGACACCTGCGAAGCCGGCGATCAGGGCAACGGACTGGCGGCGCTCCAGGCGCTCGCCGAAGAACAGCATGCCGACCAGCGCGGTGAACAGGACGGTCATCGCGTTGGCGATCGCGCCAATCCCGGCCGGCGCGCGTTGCGCGGCCCAGGCGAACAGCACGAACGGGATCGCCGAGTTGATCGCGCCGATCAGCGCGAGTTTCGGCCAGGCCCGCGCAGGAAACAGGGCGCGTGCGCGCCACAGGAACGGCAGCAACACCAGCGCACCGAGTGCGAGGCGCACCTCGACCAGCGGCACCGGGCCGAAATCGGCGGCGGCCACGCGCATGAAGAGGAAGGATGCGCCCCAGATCGCACCGAGCGCGCCGAGTTCCAGCGCGGTGCCCCAGTCGCGCCCCTTCTCGATCGCTCCGGTCGCCTGTTGGGTCGCGTGCATGATTCGGGTCTCGATCAGGGAAGGCGTCCATTGTCTTGCTGGCAGGCACTTGCACAAGCGCGTAGTTTCGACGTCAGCCACAAACAGGATTCGTGTCTCCGATGACCACGCGCACGGACTGGCTGTCGGCCCTGGCCGCGTTCGAGACCGCGGCGCGCCACCAGAACTTCGCCCATGCGGCCGAAGAGCTGCACCTGACCGCCAGCGCGGTCAGCCATCACGTCCGCAAGCTGGAGGCGAGACTCGGCGTCACGCTGTTCCAGCGCCACGCGCGCGGCGTCTCGCTGACCGCCGAAGGACGCCGTCTCGCCGACTCGGCGAGCCAGGCGATCGGCGACCTCGACGGCGTGATGCAGGAACTGCGCGCACGCCGCGATGCGCACGACACGGTGACGATCACGACGCTGCATTCGTTCGTGCACGGCTGGCTGATCCCACGCCTGCCCGGCTTCGTCGCCGCCCATCCGCAGATCCGCCTGCGGATCGACACCGGTTTCGCGCTGACCCGCTTCGAACAGGGCGGACCGGATTTCGGCATCCGCTTCGGTCCCGGCCACTGGCCCGGCCTGACCTCGAGACTGCTCCTCGAGGAACGGCTGTTCGCCGCCGCCTCGCCCCGTCATCCGGGACTGGCGGATATCCGCAGCGTCGCCGACATCGCCGCGCAACCGCTGCTGGCCGACCTGTCCCACTTCGGCTGGCACGACTGGTTCCGTGCCAATGGCGAACAGCCACCGGTCGGCGACGCGCGCATGGTCTTCAGCGACAGCACCGACATGCTGGAAGCCGCCGCGCACGGCCTCGGCATCGCACTGGCGCGCGAGCATGTCGCCGCGCCGTGGCTGGCCGATGGCCGGCTGATCGCGCTGCCCGGCACCCCCATCGCCGGCAGCCGGGCCTACCACCTCGTCTTTCCCGGCACCCGGCGGCTTCGCGCACCCGCACGGACATTCCACGACTGGCTGCTGGCCCAGGCCACACCGAGTCGCGCCGTCACCGGATAATGCGCGACCCCACCGGCGCGATCCCGATGCAACCCACGACGAAAGCCCACTGGCAGATCCACTTCTGCGTCCTGCTGTGGGGCTTCACCGCCATCCTCGGCAAGCTGATCACCCTGCCCGCGTTGCCGCTGGTGTGGTGGCGGATGCTGCTGGTCGCGGGCACGCTGATGCTGCTGCCACGGGTCTGGCGCGGCCTGCGCGCGATGCCGCCGCGGCTGCTGCTGGCCTACGCCGGCGTCGGCGCGCTGGTCGCGCTGCACTGGCTGACCTTCTACGGCGCGGTGAAGCTCGCCAACGCATCGGTCGCCGCGACCTGCATGGCGCTGGCGACGGTGTTCATCGCATTGATCGAACCGCTGGTCGCGCGCAGTCGTTTCTCGTGGCGGGAACTCGCGCTTGGCATCGCGGTGCTGCCGGGCGTGGCCCTGGTGGTCGGTGGGATTCCCGACGGCATGCGCGTCGGGGTCGCGGTGGGCGCGCTGTCGGCGCTGTTCGTCGCGTGCTTCGGGTCCTTGAACAAGCGTCTGGTCGAACGTGCCGATCCGCTGACGGTGACCGCGCTCGAACTCGGCGCCGGCACGCTGACGCTGACCCTGCTCGCGCCGTTGATGCCGCTGCTGTTCCCGGCATTCGCCGGCAGCCTGCTGACCCTGCCCGGCCTGCACGATGCCGGCTACCTGCTGCTGCTCGCCTTCGTCTGCACCCTGCTGCCGTTCGCCCTGTCGCTGGTCGCGCTGCGCCACATGAGCGCGTTCGCCGCGCAACTCGCGGTGAACCTGGAGCCGGTTTATGCGATCGCGCTGGCGATCGTGCTGCTCGGCGAGCAGCACGAGCTGAGCCCGCGCTTCTACGCCGGCGTCGCGATCATCCTCGCCGCGGTGATCGTGTATCCGCTGCTGTCGCGGCCGCGGCGCATCGTGCATCCGGAGAATCTCGCGGCGGGCGAGGCCAAGCAGATCGCGGACTGAGCGCGGCGCACGGCACTTCCGGCTGGAGAGCACCTGCGCGCGATGGGCTTGCTGGGGAACCCCTCATCGCGCACAAGCGCGCTCCCACGCCTCGGCTCACGGCAACGCGCAGACCCGGTCGCGGCCTTCGCGTTTGGCCTTGTACAACGCCTGGTCGGCACGCGCGAGCAGCGCGGACGCATCCTCGCCCGGCTGCAGCGCCGCCACGCCGATGCTGATCGTCACCGGCAGCCCGGTCGGCATCGCCGCGACCGCCTCGCGCAGGTACTCCGATTCGCGCACGGCATCGGCCAGCGCGCGATCGGGCAGCAGGCGCACGAACTCCTCACCGCCGAAGCGCGCCACGCGCCCGCGCGCCGCTTCGGTCGACAGCAGCATCGCGCCCAGCGCCTGCAGCACGCGATCGCCTTCGGCGTGGCCGTGGAGATCGTTGATCGACTTGAAATGGTCGATGTCGACGATCGCCACCGACAGCGGACTGCCGAGCGCATGCGCCTGGGTGATCGCCTGGTCGAGCGTGCGCGAGAACGCGCGGCGGTTCGCGAGCCCGGTCAGCGGATCGGTCGACGACTGCTCCGCGAGGTCCGCGTTCTGGTTTTCGAGTTCCTGCTGGTAGTGCAGCAGCTGCAGCTCGTACCAGCCGCGCTCCTCGAGCTGCAGACGCAATTCCTCGTTGATGCGATGCAGCTCCATCAGCCGCGACGCCTGGCGTGACAGGGCCTCCAGCGCACGGCGCTGGCCGGGTTCGAGTTCGCGCGGCTTGTCGTCGAGGACGCAGAACGTGCCCATCGGCTGGCCGTCGGCGGCGCGCAGTGGCGCACCGGCATAGAAGCGGACGTTCGGCGTGCCGGTGACCATCGGATTGCCGCTGAAGCGCGCATCCTCGCGCGCGTCGCGGACGAACATGGTCTCGTCGGGATCGAGGATCGCGTGGGCGCAGAACGCGATCTCGCGCGAGGTTTCGCTGCCGTCGACGCCATGCGCCGCCTTGAACCACTGGCGGTCGCGGTCGATCAGGGTGATCACGGCCATCGGTACGTCGCAGATCCCGGTGGCGATCGTGACCAGGTCGTCGTATGCCGCCTCGCGTGGCGTGTCGAGGATCCGGTAGGCATCCAGCGTCGCCTGCCGCGCGCTTTCATCGGCCGGCATCGGCGGCCGGATCATGGGCGGAAGGCGCCTGTCGGGCGCGGTCGATGTGCAGCCATCGCAGTCGTCCTGAACGGGTCGCATGTACGGTAACGCACGCAGTCTGACTGGCGCACGGCACGCGACCGCTCGGAAACGAGCCCCGATGTGATGCGTCGCACGCAAACTGCAATCGCGCGATTGCCCGATAATGCGGGCCCGCACCGCGAGACCGGCCGATGCCCGCGCCAATCGATTTCCCGCTGGAAGGCGACCACGTCGAACTCAACCAGTTGCTCAAGCTGGCCGGCCTGTGCGACAGCGGCGGCGCCGGCAAGGCGATCGTCGCCAGCGGCGCGGTGTTCGTCGACGGCGCGGTCGAGCTGCGCAAGACCTGCAAGATCCGCGCGGCCCAGACCGTCGAACTCGACGGGCAGGTGATCCGCGTCGTCGCGGCGCACTGAGTCACGGATACGCGAACGGCGCCCGCAGGCGCCGTCCGGCAATACGAAAACGCTCTGCGGGCTCAGCGAACGCTGTAGCCCGACACGCGCCAGGTGCGGTCCTCGTCGAGACGGAACGACACCAGCTCGCGCACCGGCTGCGGCTGGCTGGCGAACGTGGTCGGCGAGGCGACATTGATGTAGATGCCTTCCGGCACGGCTTCGCCGGCGCCGAACTGCGAACGGCTGACGACCGGCTGGTCGCGCTTGCTCGGCGCGCCGAGACGGTTGCGGTCGATGTTGAGCTGGCGCACGAACTCGTCGCGGGTCACCGCGCCCTTCATCGTCGCCGAGGCGCCGTCCCAGACTTCGCCGGCGCGGTTGCCATCGATCATCTGCATGATCTGCAGCGCGGCGGCGCCCATTTCTGCGTCCTGGCGCGCGACCTGCGCCTGCTGCTCGGGGGTGAGCGCCTGCTGGGCGGCGGCACCCGGTTGCGCGACGGGCTGCGCCGCCGGCTGCTGTGCATGTGCAGTGGAGGCGAAGGCGGCCAGCAGGGCGGCCGACAGCGACAGGCGTAGGGTGTTCATATTCGTGAAGTTCCTCGCGGACTGCAATGAAGTGGACCGAGTGTACGCATTGCATCGTGGCCGGCAAGCGCCTGCAAAAGCCGGTCGGAGCTCGATGGCCCCGTCGCCGCGACGGGGTATGCTCAGCCGCTTCCCTGCTTCCGCAAGGTCCATGGATCGAGCTCCGGACATCGCAGGCGGCCGTCGATGACGGCCATCGTCGTCGGCGCCTTGCTGGTCGCGGCCCTGCTGGCGTGGGCGGTCGCCGTGTTCAACCGGCTGGTGCGCCTGCGCAACCAGGTGCGGACCGCGTGGGCCGACATCGACGTGCAACTGATGCGCCGCCACGACCTGGTGCCGCAGCTGGTCGGCGCCGTGCAGGCCTACGCCGGGCACGAGCGCGCCACGCTCGAAGCCGTGACCACACTGCGCGCGCAGGCGATGGACACCTCGGATGCGGCAACGCTGTCGGATCTCGAACGGGCGCTCGGCGACGGCATCAACAGGCTGATCGCGCTGCAGGAGGCCTATCCGGCGCTGGCGGCCAGCCACAATTTCGCGCAGCTGCAGACCGATCTCGTCGATGTCGAAGCGCAACTGCAGTACGCGCGCCGTTTCTACAACGGCGCGGTACGCGATCTCAACGATGCGGTGCAGCGCGTGCCCGACACGATCGTCGCGCGGCTCGCGGGGATCGGCCAGGCGGCGTTCTTCCAGGCTGACGACGGCAGTCGGCAGGCGATGCCGGTGGAGCTGGCGCGCTGAGCCGGCTCGCGCTCCTGCTGCTCGCCTGCCTCGCGCTGCCGGCGTGGGCGCAGGAGCGGATCCTCCGCCACGACGTCGACGTGCGCGTGCTCGCCGATGGCCGCCTCGACGTCACCGAGCGCATCGAACTGCGGGCCGAGGGCCGCGTGTTCCGCCACGGCCTGGTGCGCGACATCCCGGTCCGCTACCGCGATCCGCACGGCGATGTCGTGGTCGCCGATCTGCAGGTGCAGGACGTCTTGCGCGACGGCCGCGTCGAGCCGTGGCGGATCGAACGCGTCGGTCGCGTGCTGCGCCTGCATGTCGGCGACACCGGGCATCTGCAGGTGCCGTCGCAACCCGTCTACACGCTGCACTACCGGACCACGCGGCAACCGCTGTTCGGGGATGCGCAGGATGCGCTGTCGTTGAATGCGATCGGCAGCGACCAGGCGGTGCCGGTCGAACAGGGCGCGGTCACCGTGACCCTGCCGCGCACGGTCGCGGTCGGAAGCCTGCGCGCGGATGGCGTGACCGGCGCGGCCGGGCGCGACTTCCATGTCGCCCTGTCGGCGGCCGGCAGCGCCCGCTGGGTCTTGACGCGCCCGCTGCAGCCGCATGAAGGCCTGCACGTTCGACTGGCGTTCCCCAAGGACGTGATCGCACCGCCGGTGCCGCGGCAACGGGCGCTGTGGTGGCTGCACGACCACGCCGGCCTGCTGGTCGCGCTGGTCGGCCTGCTGGTGCTGGCGGCGTACTGCGTGCTGCGCTGGCGGCGCGTCCGCCATCCGCAGACGCCCGGCGCCGTGCCCGATCGCCACGAACCGCCCGCCGGTTTCTCGCCCGCGGGCCTGCGCTACATGCGCCGCATGCGCTACGACGCACGCGGCTTCGCGGCCGATCTGCTGGCCAGCGCGGTCGACGATCACCTGTGCATCCATCGCCAGCCACAGGGCACGCGCACCGGCTGGCGCATCGAGCGCACGCGCGAAGGCGCGCAGACCCTGCCGACGATGGAACAGCGTGCGCAGCTGACTGCGCTGCTGCCCGAGCCGCGCAATGGAGTGGACCTGCGCAGCCGTGAGCATGCGCGGATCGCGCAGGCCTGCAAGGCGCACGAACTCGCGCTGCGCAAGCGCTTCGTGCCGGCCCTGTTCCGTGCGCACGGCGGCAGCATCCTCGGCGCACTGGCGATCGCGCTCGGGGCCGCGGTGCCGGCGCTGGTGATCGCGCGGCATACGCCCGCGTTGCCGGCGACGGCCCTGGTCGTCGCATCGATGGTGCCGATGCTGGTGGTGTTCGCGGTGCTGGTGCGCGCCCCGACCGCGGAGGGCCGGCAGTTGCTGGCGCATGCGGAAGGTCTGCGCCGATACCTCGCCGGCACCGCGAAGGCCGGACGTCGCCATGACGATGCGCATGCCGTTCCACCGCTCGACGTCGCGCGCTACACCCGGCTGTTGCCGTACGCGGTGGCGCTCGACGCCGAGGACGCCTGGACGAAGACGTTCGCCGCGCGGGTCGGCGCGCAAAACGCGATCGATGCGGTGGCGGCGATCCCCTGGTATCGCGGGCTGGCCGTCACCGATCTCGCGCGTTTCAGCCGCTCGATGGGTGACAGCCTCACCGCGCGCATTGCTGCGACAGCGCATCCGAAGAAGCACCAACGAGACGCAAAGTCCGCCCGGCCCTGAGCATCGTCCTGTAGGAGCGCGCTCTCGCGCGATGCGGCGTTCCCGGCGAAGCGCCTTCGCGCGCAAGCGCGCTCCTACAGACATCAGGCATCGGACTTCGAGATGCCGCACGCCCGGACCGCGCATGCCGGCGACATCACCGGGACTGCGCAGATGCGAATCGCCGCGACGGCGGAACTGAAGAAACAGCATCGGACCGCAAGGCCTGTCCGGTCCTGCGCATCTTCTCGTAGGAGCGCCCTTGCGCGCGATGCGGCGTTCCCGGCATGGCCTTTCGCGCGCAAGCGCGCTCCTACCAGGCGTCAGCCTTCGAGATAGCGCGCACCCTGACCGCGCGCGCCGGCGACATCGTCGGGATTGCGCAGCGGACACGCTTTCAACGACAGGCAGCCGCAGCCGATGCAGCCGTCGAGCTGGTCGCGCAGCCGGGTCAGCTGGTCGATGCGCGCGTCGAGTTCGGTGCGCCACCGGCGTGACAGCCGCGTCCAGTCCGCGGTCGTCGGCGTGCGCCCGTCGGGCAGCGTATCCAGAGCCTCGCGGATCGACGAAAGTGGAATGCCGGCGCGCTGCGCGACCTTGATGATCGCCACCCGTCGAAGCACCTCGCGGCCGTAGCGTCGCTGGTTGCCTGCGTTGCGGCCACCGTGGATCAGCCCCTGGCGCTCGTAGAAGTGCAGCGCCGATACCGCCACACCGCTGCGCGCAGCCAGTTCGCCGACCGACAGGACTTCGTCCGCACGTCGTGTACGTGTCGCCATCGCTTGACCTCAACATTGGTTGAGGTACTAGCCTGCGCGCCAACCTTCCTGCTGTCCATGGCCACCCGATGACTTTCGACGACGCCACGCTCCACCATGCCGCCGCGCCGGCCGACGCCCCCGCCGCCGGCGCGATCGCGGACGAGACCATGCGTGCCCTCGCCTTCGAGCGCTTCGGCGGATCCGAAGTCCTGGCGCTGGTCGAGCGTCCGATCCCGCTGCCCGGCCCCGGCCAGGCGCTGGTGCGGGTGCTGTCCGCGGGATTCGGGCGTTGGGACGTGCTGGAACGCGAAGGCGCGCTGGCACCGTTCGCCGCCGGTGCGCCGGTGTTTCCGTACGTTCCGGGTTCCGAAGGTGCCGGCACCGTGGTGGACGTGGGCCCGGGCGTGCAGCGCCTGCGCGAGGGCGACCGGGTCTGCGGCCTGCTGCCGCTGCGCAGTCCCAGGCACGGCTTCCATGCGCAGTTCACCGTCGTCGACGTGGACCATCTGTGGCCGGTGCCGCCGCGGCTCACCCTGCCGCAAGCGGCCGCGCTGCCGGTCGACGGCGGCCTGGCGATGCATGCCGTCGCCGTGGCATTGGCGCTCGGACCGGGCGATACCGCGCTGGTGTTCGGCGCCAGCGGCGGCATCGGCCACATGGCGCTGCAGTTCGCACGCCAGCGTGGCGCGCGGGTGCTGGCGGTCGCGTCCGGCGCCGATGGCGTGGCGCTGGCCGAACGGCTCGGCGCGGACATGGCGATCGACGGCCGCCGCCACGCGCTGGCGCCGGCGCTGCGGATCTTCGCGCCCGAAGGCCTCGACGCCGCGCTGCTGACCGCGGACACGCCGGATGCGGAGACGATCGTCGCCGCGCTGCGGTCCGGCGGTCGCATCGCCTGGCCGCACGGTGTCGCGGCGCCACCGGCGCGGCCCGACATCGCCGCATCGGCCTTCGGCGCCGGCGCAGGTGCGCGCCAAGTGCATGCGGCCTGCCGCGCCGCGGGTCGCGGGCCGTTCCATCTGCATCTCGATGCACGCTTCCCGCTGGCCGATGCCGCCGCGGCCGCGCGCGCGATCGGCCGCCACCATCTGGGACGCATCGTGCTCGACATCCCCTGAGCGCATCGCAGCGTTCGTCTGCCGTCGCGCCATCGCCGACTGCCATCACCGACAATGGTCGGCCCGTCCCGCGCGCCTGCCGCGCCGTTCCTGGATTGCCCATGCTCCGCTGGTTCGAAAACCGTATCGACCCCTTCCCCCCGGCGATTCCGACGCAGCCGCCGACCACGCTGTTCGCGTTCTGCATGCACTACGTGCGCGGAAGCGGCCGCTGGCTGCTGCTGATGGCTGCGTTCACCGCGTTGATCGCGGTGGCCGAGGTCGTGCTCTACGCCTATGTCGGATCGCTGGTCGATCGCCTGACCTCGCACACGCCCGCGACCTTCATGGCGGCCGAGGGCGGCCGACTGGCGGCGATGGCGGTCCTGGTGCTGATCGGCCTGCCGCTGCTGACCTGGTTCAACGCGATGGTCATCCACCAGACCCTGCTCGGCAATTTCCCGATGCGGATCCGCTGGAACGTGCATCGCTACCTGCTGCGGCAGTCGATGAGCTACTTCCAGGAAGAGTTCGCCGGGCGCATCGCCACCAAGCTGATGCAGACCTCGCTGGCCGTGCGCGAGACGGTGATCAAGCTGCTCGACGTCGGCAATTACGTCATCGTCTATTTCACCGGCGCGATCATCGTCGCCGCCGCGGCCGACTGGCGGATGATGCTGCCGTTCCTCGGCTGGCTGACGCTCTACGGCGCGCTGATGTGGCGCTTCGTGCCACGGCTCAGCCGCATCTCGGAGAAGCAGGCCGACGCGCGTTCGGTGATGACCGGCCGCATCGTCGACAGCTACACCAACATCGCAACGGTCAAGCTGTTCTCGCATTCGCAGCGCGAGCAGGCGTATGCGCGCGAGGCGATGGACGGCTTCCTGCACACCGTGCACCGGCAGATGCGCCTGGTGACGATCGTCAACGCCTCGAATTACCTGCTCAACATGCTGCTGGTGGGTTCGGTCGCCGGGCTCGGCCTGTGGCTGTGGCACCAGGGCGCGATCAGCACCGGCGCGATCGCTGTCGCCGTCGCCCTGGCGCTGCGCATGCTGGGCATGTCGCAGTGGATCATGTGGGAACTGTCGGCGCTGTTCGAGAACATCGGCACGGTGCGCGACGGCATCAACTCGATCTCGCTGGCGCCGACGGTCGAGGACGTGCCGGGCGCGAAGCCGCTGGCGAAGATCGCCGGCGACATCCGGTTCGAACATGTCGATTTCCACTATGGCCAGAACGACCGCAGCGTCATCGAAGGCCTCGACCTGCACGTGCGACCCGGCGAGAAGATCGGCCTGGTCGGCCGTTCGGGCGCGGGCAAGTCGACGCTGGTCAACCTGCTGCTGCGCTTCTACGACCGCGAGGCCGGCACGATCCGCATCGACGGCACCGACATCGCGATGATCGAGCAGGATTCGCTGCGCGCGCAGATCGGCATGGTCACCCAGGACACCTCGCTGCTGCACCGCTCGGTGCGCGAGAACATCCTCTACGGCCGTCCGGATGCAGGCGAGGCCGAGATGATCGAGGCGGCGAAGCGCGCCGAGGCGCACGACTTCATCCTGACGCTGAGCGACGCCCAAGGGCGCACGGGTTACGACGCGCATGTCGGCGAGCGCGGCGTCAAACTCTCCGGTGGCCAGCGCCAGCGCATCGCCATCGCCCGCGTGCTGCTGAAGAACGCGCCGATCCTGGTGCTCGACGAAGCCACGTCGGCGCTGGACTCGGAAGCAGAGGCCGCGATCCAGGAGAACCTCTACAGACTGATGCAGGGCAAGACGGTCATCGCGATCGCGCACCGGCTGTCGACGATCGCGGCGATGGACCGGCTGATCGTCATGGACCGCGGCCGCATCGTCGAACAGGGCACGCACGAGGCGCTGGTCGCGGGTGACGGGGTCTATGCGCAGTTGTGGAAGCGGCAGTCGGGTGGGTTCCTGGCGGAGGGATGAGGCTTCGGCAGTGAAGGGATGCCAACGATTCCGCAGATATGCAGGAAGTTGAGCCCCTCTCCCTCAGGGAGAGGGGTTGGGGTGAGGGCGACAGGTCGGGGATATTTTCAAGGGCTCTGCAAGGCTTTCTGGAAGATCGCTAGGCAAGCCACACCCTCACCCGACGCGCTGCGCGCGTCGACCTCTCCCGAAGGGAGAGGTGTTTGATCGTGCGACATCCGGCCGTGTGCTAAGCCCCTCTTCCTCCGGGAGAGGGGTTGGGGTGAGGGCTCCGAGTCGCGGGACACGTCCGATTCGGCTGTCACTGAGCCATCTGCATCAGCTGGAAAGGACGCGATGCCTTTCACGTGCATGCGGTTGGATGCCCACCAAAGCCGCCCTCACCCGACGCGCTGCGCGCGTCGACCCCGGATCAGGTCCGGGGCAGGCTTTCTCCCGGAGGGAGAGGTGTTTGATCGTGCGACATGTGGCCGCGTGCTAAGCCCCTCTCCCTCCGGGAGAGAGGTTGGGGTGAGGGTCGCAGGTCGCGAGGACGCGTCCGATTTCGCTGTGACTGGGACGTTTGCATCAGTTAGAAGAACACGATGCCTGTCACGCGTACATACGGTTGGACAGCCGCCAACGCTCCGCCCTCACCCGACCCCGCCGCACGCGTCGCCCCAGGATCAGGTCAGGCCAGGCTCGCTCCCGAAGGGAGAGATGTCGGATTCACGAGTACCTGAAAAAACATCGCGCCGCCGGCGCTTCGAAGATCGCGCCCACCCGCAGCAACCGGCCCCACCACCACGCTACTCGCGAACCGGCGCCTCGGCCTGCTCGTCCACGCCGGCCTCGCCCTCTTCCGCGGGCTCGCTCGCAGTCCGCGATTCGGCCGATGCCGCTGCGGCAGGTGCGGGCGCCGCACGCTGCGTCGCGGGACGCGCGGCTGGACGTGGTTCTCCCACCGGGACGCCGAGGATCCGCAGGCGACTCGCGTTGCCGGCCGCCGCGGTCAGCGCGCCGACGAGATCGAATTCGGACAGGGGGCTTTCGGTCGGGCACTGCTCGTCGGGGAAACCGAACTTGCCGCGCAGTTCGAGGCCGCAGCTCGCCATCTGCTCGACGTCGCGGTCGGGCGCATTGCAGGTGGTGTCGAATGCGCGGGCATAGGCATCGCGTCGGGCGACGAAGTCCTGGCCGCACTTGCGCATCAGGCGCAGGCGGTCGAGGTCGTCCTGGGCCGGATTCACGCCGTCGAGGCCGTAGAGCTTGAGTTCGTCTGCGGTGAGGATGCGAAGACTGCGGTTGGGCACGGCCATCATCAGGTCGGCGACCGCGACCGCGGCCCCGTTGCGCTCCAGATAGTCGCGCACGCGGCCGTAGACGGCGCGCAGTTCGCGGTTGAGCTCGGCGCGCGTCGATGCGGTGGAACTCATGCGGATGATGCGGTGGATGCCGACACGTCCACCGATCAGCCGGGTGTCGCCACCTGCCAGCAGAAAGACGCAGGAGCTGTGGCAGACCGCGCCTTCGCGCACCCAGATCGTCCAGCGCGTTTCGGCGATCACGTCGCCGGCGCGGATCGCTTCTTCGACCATGCCACCGCTGGAGTCGATGTCGAGCACCCGCTTGTTGATCGACAGTTCGTCGGCGACCGAAGCCAGCCGCTGCATCAGGCGGGTGAAGTCCTGCGTCACCCGGCCCTTGAAGCGCAGCCGGAATACGCCACGTTCGGCGCAGGGCGCCATCGCCTCGCGCAGGGCGTCGTGGTCGAACGCGGTCAACGGCGTGCCGTCGCCGGCGTTGGCGTAATCCAGTTCGCAGCTGATCGAGGCCGCGCCTGTGGGCAGGGTCATCGGCGACCAGTCCACGCCGCCCGTCTCGGGTTCGGCCACCGGCACCGCAGGCACCGCGTCCACATCGACCGGCGCGCTGCTGACCGCGCCGCCTTCTTCGGGGCTCGCGACCTCGACCGTCTCGACCGGCGGTGTCGTCTCCTCCGCGCCACGCTGGCACGCCGACAGTGCGATGCAGGCGGTCAGCAGCAACGGCAGGGGCAGGCGCCGGATCGACATCGGAAGACAGGGTCCTGTGGCAGGGCGCGCGCGGCGTGCGGCAGTGGTCACCAGTCTAGGGGCTGCGCTTCGCGCGGGCGGAATGCGGAATGAATGTCGACGTGGCGACGACGCGTCGCCGCCGGGCGTGTCAGCGCGGCGCGAGGGCGCGCAGCAGGGCGGCGTGGAATTCGTCCGGCGCCTCGACCTGCGGCGAATGCCCGAGTGCCGGGAACTCGACCAGCTGTGCATCGGGAATCGCGTCGGCGGCCTTGCGGCCGAGCGCGGGGTAATCGCCCAGCCGCGCGGCCACTGCCTCGGGCGCACGGTTCGCGCCCGGCGCGGTGCGGTCCTTGCCGCCGATCATCAGCAGCGTGGGCACGCGCAGCTTCGGGAACTCGTGCACAACCGGCTGGCTGAACACCATCTCCGAGGTCTGCGCCTGGTTCCAGGCGACGATCTCGCGATCGGGTCCGGCGTACATGCCGGCCAGCATGTCGACCCAGCGGTCATAGCGCGGCGCCCACTGGCCGTCGTAATAGAACTTCAGCTGATAGGCCTTGATGCTGTCGAACGTGGTCTTGCGCTCGCTCGTCGCCATCGTGTCGATGCTCGCGTACGGCACGCCTTCGGCCTGCCAGTCCTCGAGCCCGATCGGATTCACCAGCACAAGCTGCTCGACCGCATCGGGATATTGCAGCGCGTAGCGCGTCGCCAGCATGCCGCCCATCGAATGACCGATCAGCACCGCGCGCTCGATGCCCAGGTCCTCGAGCAGGCCGTGCGTATTCGCCGCCAGTTGCGCGAACGAGAACTGGTAGCCGCGCGGCTTGGTCGAGCCGCAGAAGCCGATCTGGTCCGGCGCGATCACCCGCCAGCCGGCATCGACCAGTACGGCGATTGTGTCGTCCCAGGTCGGTCCGCAGAAATTCTTGCCGTGCAGCAGCACCGCGGTGCGTCCGTTGCCGGCGCCTTCCGGTCGCACGTCCATGTACGCCATCGACAGCGACTGCCCCTGCGAGTCGAACGCATGCGCCTGCCGCGGGTGCGGATACTCGAAACCCTGCAGTTCGCCGCCGTAGGGCGATGCGGATGCGGACGTGGCCGACAGCGCGGCGAGTGACAGGACGAGCGCAGCGATGCGGTGCATGGTCGGAAGTTCTCCTTCAGGGAGCGACGATGATGATGCCGGCACGCCGCCGGCCCGTGACCAGCGGCGCATGATGCGCGAAACCTGCTCGAGATCCGTCGCGAGCGCAGCCGGATGGTGCGTGGCGGCGCGGAGGAGGCGCAGTGCGTATGAGCGCGCCGTTGACGCCCCTCCGGGCCAGCAGGGCGCGCTGTCAGGAACCGCCTGTCGGCGGCGCCTTCGGGCACCGTCCGCACGTCAGCTGGCAGGCGCAGCAGCACCAGGTTTTCAACGCTCGGGCACGGTCCACAGGAAGATGCGTGTGCCGTCGACTTCCTGGGTCTGCTCGGGCTTCCACTGGTCGGCCATGTCGAAGGCGTGGCTGACGATGCGCGTGCCGGGCTTGAGCTCGGCCAGCAGCTTGGGTCGCAGCTTCACGTTGAGGCTCTGCAGCAGGTACAGGGTGACCACGCTGGCCTCGCTGATGTCCTCCTCGAACAGGTCGGCTTCCTTGAACGTCACCAGGTCGGTGACGCCGGCGGTCTCCGCGTTCGCATTCGCCTCGCGCACGCGCACCGGATTGATGTCGATGCCGACGCCGCGCACGCCGAAGCGTTGCGCCGCGGCGATCGGGATCCGGCCGTCACCCGAGCCCAGGTCGTAGAGCACGTCGCCGGCCTTGACCCCGGCGAGATTGAGCATCGCGTCGACCACCGGTTCCGGCGTCGGCACGTAGATCACGTCGGGCTCGCGAGACGGCCGCGGCGCGCCTTCGGCATACGGCGAATCGGGGCCGATCTCCGCGGTCACCGTGTGCGTGGTGTTCATCGCATCGGCGTCGGCATCGGTGGCGGCGCTGGCACCGACCGGTTCGTAGGCATTGACCGCCTGGTCGGCGCAGGCGAGCAGGAACGGCGCGCAGACGGCGAGTGCGAGCAGGGTCTTCTTCGACTTCATGGCGGGGTCTCCTCGGGATGCAGGGTGGGTTTGAACAGCAACAGCAGCAGGCCGCCCACCGCGAGCACCGCCACGCCGACGAGCGCACCGCGCCCGGTGTAGGCCAGGCTCGAGTACAGCAGGTAGGCGCTGGTCGCGCAGAACAGCAGCGGCAGCACGGGATACAGCGGCACCCGGAACGGGCGCGGCAGGTCGGGATCGCGCCGGCGCAGCACGAACAGCGAGATGCCGACCAGCAGGAAGAACAGCCAGAACACCGGCGCCGTGTATTCCACCGCGACCTCGAAGCCGTCGCGCGCGAACGCGCCCAGCCCGACCAGTGCGAGCGCGAGCACGCCCTGGGTCACGATCGCCGCGCGCGGCGTGCCGCTGCGTGCGTCCCAGCGCCCGATGAACCCCAGCGCCGGGAAATCGCGCCCGACCGCATAGACGCTGCGCGCGCCGGTGATCAATGTCGCGTTGGCCGAGGTCAGCGCCGCGGCGACGACGATCGCGCTCATCAGCACCGCGCCGGTCGGTCCGAACACGCGCCCCATGACTTCGGCTGCGACGGCGTTGTGCTCGGCCATGCCACCGAGTCCCAGGACCTTCAGGTAGGCGAGGTTCACCAGTACGTACAGCGCCGCGACTGCGATGAGGCTCAGCACCAGTACACGCGGCATCCACTTCTTCGCATCGCGCACTTCGGAGGTCACATAGACGGCCTCGTTCCAGCCGCCGTAGGTCAGCAGCACGAACACCAGGATCAGGCCGATCGCGCTGTCGCCGCCGCTGCCGGGGATCGGCGCGATGTCGGTCGGCGCGAACCACAGGCCGGCGACGACGATGACCAGCACGCCGACGATCTCGGCGATCGTCAACCAGGTCTGCACCGCGGCGCCCTGGCGCGTGCCGATCCAGTTGATCACGGTCAGCAGCACGACGGCGCCCGCGGCGTACAGCGCGGACGACCACGGGCCGAGATCGAACAGCTGCGCCATGTAGTCGCCGACGATGAAGCTCAGCAGCGCGATCGAACCGGTCTGGATCACCGACACGCGCGCCCAGGCAAACAGGAACGCGGGACGCGGGCCGTAGGCGCGGCGCAGGTAGTTGTAGTCGCCGCCGGCCTGCGGATAGGTCGTCGCGAGTTCGGCGTAGCACAGTGCCCCGACGATCGACAGGATGCCGCCGACCACCCAGGCCGCAAGCATCATGAACTCGCTGCCCGATGCGCCGGCGATCAGCGACGGCGTGCGGAAGATGCCGGCCCCGACGACGATGCCGATGGTGATCGCGAACGCATCGCGTGCACGGAGCGTGGCGCGCGGCGGCGCATGGTCGACCATCGCGGGCCGGCGTTCGCGTGTATCCATGAGGCTCCAGAGTGACGCGGGCGGTGTACGCCGATGGACCGGCGACTCGGGACTGCTGGGCCGTCCGATTCAAACATCGTGGCGATGCCGGGGGTGTGAACGTGGCGCGACAGATGCCTGCTCCATGCGGAAGCGCGCTCGCACGCGATGGGGCTTATCCGGGGAACGCACCATCGCGCGCAAGCGCGCTCCTACAAGGCGATTTGTCGGCGCGTCCAGATGCACCGGCCCGGCAGCATCCGGGTCGACTCAGTCGAAAACGCAATCCATGCCCGGGCTCTCCAACTCGTCCGGCACGACCACCGTGTCGACCTCCGCGTCGTCGCGCATCGCCTCGAGCACGCCGAACAGGCTGCGCAGATCCTGCGCGTTGTGCAGACCCACGCGCCGCAACTTGTCGGCGCTGCCGCCGCGCAGATAGGCGAGCCACGCGGCAGGCGCCTCGCTCCCCGGCAGGTCGTCCTCGCGCAGCACACCGAGCAGTTCGCGCTCGACCGTCGCCAGCTTGCAGTTCGCCCACACGCCGCGATACCGACGCCGCACCGGATGCAGCAGGTCGACATGGCGCAGTTCGATCAGCGGATCGCGCAGTCGCGCGAGGCGATAACGCGTGGTCAGCAGCGGCCGGTCGTAGCTGCGGCCGTTGTAGCTGACCAGCACGGTTTCCGGTCGCAACCAGCGCGAGAACGTCTTCAGCATCTCGCGCTCGGCGCCCAGCGTGGTGATGCACAACTGGCGGATACGCAGGGAGCCGGCGACGAAATCGGCGGCGCCGATCATGAAGGCACGCGTTCCGGTACCGCCGGCCAGGCCGGTGGTCTCGGTGTCGAAGGCCAGCAGATCCGAACGTCGCGCCGGCTCGTGGCGGATGTCGTGGAGCGCGAGTTCGTCATCGTCGTGCGGCCACGACGCGGTCTGCTCGAGATAGCGAAGACCGGGCGCGATCTCCTCGCCCGGCAGTGCGCGGTCAACCGGGCCGGACGGGCGCGCCGCTGGCGTCGGTACGCGCAGCTTCATCAGCTTGCGCAGTTGCGCGACGACCTGCTCGGGCGAGCGCTCGCCGTCGGCGCGCGGCCACTGCGCACGCGACGCGGTCGTCGGCATCGGCGGCGTCGGGGTCACCGAGGGCAACGCGGTGCCGGCCTGGCTGCGCAGCAGGCCGAGGCGTTTGGCCAGTGCACTCATGCAGGCAGCTGCGGCGCGTGCGCCAGCAGGTCGATCACGCGCGCGGCGAGCTGGCGCGGCGTGCGTTCGGCGTCCTCTTCCGAGGCGAGGATCGGCCCGACGCAGGCCGGGCAGCCGGCGCGGCAGCTGCAGCGGTCGATCAGCGCCGCCGCCTGCGCCAGCAGTTCGTCGCGGCGCTCGTACAACGGCGACGACAGGCCCACGCCGCCCGGATAGTTGTCGTAGAGATACAGCGTCGGCGTGAACCGGCCGATGCCTTCGAAATCCAGTGCCGCGCCATCGCCATCGCGCAGCTGCCCGCGGCCACGCTGGTCGGCGGTCGCGAACCAGGTGCCGTCGCCGCTGCCGACCGCCTTCTGCAGGTCGCGGCTCTCGGCCATCACCGCGACCTGCGCGACCAGATGCAGCGCATACGACGCGCCGAGGAAGCCATCGAGCGCCTCGTGCCGCGCATCGAACGCGCGATCCAGCGCCTGCTGCGGCAGCTGCCACCACACCGAACTCGTATGCAGTTCCTGGTCGGGCAGGTTCACCGGCCCGTAGCCGATGTTCTCGTGGGTGTGGAAGCGGATCTTCTTGTAGCCCGACACGCGCCGCACCACATGCACCTCGCCCAGGTGCGCGCTGCCCTGCCCCGCGTCGGCCTGCTCGGCATCGTCGAGGACCTTCAGCTTGGTGTAGTCGATCGCGTCGGTGTAGTAGTCGACGTGGGTGCGCTGCACGTAGGCCTTGCGGCCCTCCCAGTCGAGGCGCTCGACCTGGAATGGTTCGGACTGGACCATGTGGATCGCGCCCTCGTACAGCGTCAACGCGGCGGCCGAATAGTCGACCTCGGCGATGATCGTCTGCCGGCCGTCGGTGCGGTCGACGACGACGAAATTGCCGTCGGCGACCGAGCGCAGGTTCACCGCCTGCGCCGGGTAGCTGTCGGCGATCCACTCCCAGCGGTCGCCTTCGTGGTGCAGCACGCCGGATTCGGCCAGCACCTCCAGCCACGGCAGCGGCGCGACGGGGCCGAACATGTCGCCATCGACGAAGGGCAGCTCGAACGCGGCGCAGCGGATGTGGTCGAGCAGGATCAGCGGCTGGTCGGGCTCGATGCGCGCGTGCTCGGGATTGGCGTCGGCGAAGAACTCCGGATGCCGCACCACGTACTGGTCCATCGGTTCGGAACTGGCGACCAGCACGCCCACCGACGGCTGCTGCCGGCGCCCGGCGCGGCCGAAGCGCTGCCACGTCGCCGAGATGCTGCCCGGATAGCCGTTGAGCACGACGACGTCGAGGCTGCCGATGTCGACGCCGAGCTCCAGCGCGGACGTGCTGACGATGCCGTCGATGTTGCCGGCGCGCATCTCGCGCTCGGCGGCGCGGCGTTCGGTCGGCAGGTAGCCGCCGCGATAGGCGCGGATGCGCCTGGGCTTGCGCGGATCGTGGTCGAAGACTTCCTTGAGGTACTTGGTCAACACCTCGACCATCAGCCGCGTCTGACAGAACACCAGCGTTTTCAGCCCGGCGCGGATCGCCATGCGCGCGATGCGGTTGGACTGCGACCGCGCGGACGCACGCAGGCCGAGATCGGGATTGATCACTGGCGGATTCCACAGCAGCACGTGCTTGTCGCCGCGCGGTGCGCCGGATTCGAGGATCGATTCGAGCGCCGCGTCGTCCACTTCGACCAGCGCGCGGCCGTGCTCGCGCGCATTGCCGATCGTCGCTGAGCACAGGATGAACTGCGGGGTCACGCCGTAGAACGCGCAGACGCGCCTGAGCCGGCGGATCACGTTGGCGACGTGCGAGCCGAACACGCCGCGGTAGGTGTGGATCTCGTCGATGACCACGTAGCGCAGGTTCTCGAAGAACTGCGCCCACTTGGTGTGATGCGGCAGGATCGCCTGGTGCAGCATGTCCGGGTTGCTGACGACGATGTCGCCGTTGATGCGGATCGCCTGGCGCGCATCGCCCGGCGTATCGCCGTCGAACGTCGCCGCGCGCAGGCCCAAGCTCCCGGCGGCGTTGAGTTCCAGCAGTTCGGCGACCTGGTCCTGCGCCAGCGCCTTGGTCGGGAACAGGTACAGCGCCTTGCTGCGCGCGGTGATCGCCGCCGACAGCACCGGCAGCGTGTAGCACAGCGACTTGCCCGACGCGGTCGGAGTCGCGACGACCAGATGCCGGCCGGCCCGGGTCGCCGCCCACGCCTGCGCCTGATGCCTGTACAGCCGGTCGATGCCGCGGCTGCGCAGCGCGCGCGCCAAGGCCTCTGGCACGTCGTCGGGCAACGGCGCGTAGTCGCCGGCCTGGCCGGGCAACAGCAGTGTGCCGGTGACCCGGCCCGGATACTTGGCCGCGAGTTTCGTCGCCAGCGCGCTGCCGGACGCGGCATCGCCGGTGGTCGCCAGCGCCTGCACAGGTTTGAGGATCGCGTTCAGGGCCTGCTCCGGCGCTCGGGAAACGGGGCGCAAGCGTGGCGGCGCGGCGTCTCACCGGACGAGACTGAAGACCCGGCGCGGCGAACAACCGCTTCACGGCCATGGCACCCGCTGGTTCCTAGCATCGGCTGCTCATTCCCCCGGAGATCCCCGATGCAGAATCTCGACGGCAAGAAGATCGCCATCCTCGCCACCGACGGCTTCGAACAGTCCGAACTGGAGCAACCGCTCAAGGCGCTGAAGGACGCCGGCGCGCATGTCGACGTCATCTCGCCCGGCGACGCCGGCTCGATCAAGGGCTGGGACAAGAAGGATTGGGGCCGCAGCGTCGATGTCGACGTGTCGCTGTCCAAGGCCGACCACGGCAGCTACGACGCACTGGTGCTGCCCGGCGGCCAGATGAATCCGGACGTGCTGCGTGCCGACAAGGACGCGGTGGCCTTCGTGCGCGCGTTCGGCGATGCCGGCAAGCCGGTCGCGGCGATCTGCCATGGTCCGTGGCTGCTGGTCGAGAGCGGCCTCGCGAAAGGCCGCAAGGTCACCTCGTGGCCGTCGGTGAAGACCGACCTCGTCAACGCCGGCGCCCACTGGGAGGATTCGGAAGTCGTCGTCGACGGCAACCTGATCACCAGCCGCAAGCCGGACGACATCCCGGCGTTCAACGAGGCGATCGCGAAGGCGGTCGTCGGCTGACACCGGCAACGGAGCGAAGACGATGACGATGACGATGACGATCGAGCTGCAGATCCTCGGCTGGGCGATCGTCCTCGGCCTCGTCCACATCGGTGTCGCTGCCGCTTTCGCCACCGCGCAACGCGGCGTGCGCTGGAACGCCGGCAATCGCGACAGCGCGGATATCCCCCCGCTCACCGGCGCCGCGGTGCGCACCGCGGCCGCCAGCCGCAATTTCCTCGAAACGTTTCCGCTGTTCGCAGCGGCAGTGCTCGCGGTCGTGTTCGCAGGCCGCGCCGATGCCGGCACCGCGCTCGGCGCGCAGGTCTACCTTTGGGCGCGCATTGCCTACCTGCCGGTCTACGCGATCGGCATTCCCTATCTGCGCAGCGCCATCTGGGTGGTCTCGCTGTGGGGCACGATCCAAGTCATCAAACCGCTGTTCTGAGCTGCATTGCAGCATCGCGCCGCATGACTGCGCGCGCTCGATCGTGCGCATCGAATCCGATTCCCATGCCGTACCGCAGACCATCGCGCCCGTCGCTGAACGCAGCTGCGTTGTCATCGAAATCGAACCTGCGGTTCACGGGAACGAGACGAATCGGACCGTAGCCTGCGCGCTCCCAACCGGCAGTACCCCCGCATGAAGCACGACTCGGACCGCACCCTGGTCATCTCGCTCGGCCGCAACGGCCGCGCGTCCTATCCCGAACGTCCGTGGGAAGACATCGAGCCGGTGCTGCGCCGCATGTGGGAATTCGACGGCCGCCTGCGTGCATGGCACGACGTGCGCGCCGAAGTCCAAGCCGCTTGGCGCGCCGGCGACGACCTCATGCCGCTGCGCGAGCGGCGCGCCTTCGAGCGTAGCCGCGCCGCCTGAGCGCTTCCGGGCTTCAGGCATTTCGTTCGGCACAGCCGTTGCAACGGTTCCGTTTGATCGCTTCACCGGCAACCCATGTCGCGTGCGCGTCCGCGCACGCGCTGCGCGCGAGCCGCTTCTAGCAACGCGCCATCTACGTGCTAAGCGCATTGGCTGAAGCGCCATGACGATGCCGCATGACGCGCTGACTGGGTCAAATGGCGCTGCGGTGCAGCATCCCTTTCCCTTGAAACGATTGTCTCTGGCTACGCAGCCAATTCATCTCCGCGCGAGTGGGATGGGCCAGTTCCGTTCCAGATCAGTACTTTGCGCAACTTGGCGGGCAGATTGACGATCCAAAGCCGCAAATTTCTTCCTAACCCTAGTTTTATTATTTTTTAACGCCGTATACGATCGGACCGCCGATCCATTCCGGATGCGACATATCCGGCCGGGTCATTGGCACCCAGGGGTTTTCGTACGTATTCATTTGTGGAGAGAGAAATGGCTTTGAAGACGACCAAGTTGCGGGACGCGATTTCGTTCGCGCTCGTCGTGGGCGGCGCAGTCGGGGGCGTCGCGCATGCCCAAGGCGTGCCGGCTACCAGTGACACCACCCAAGGCGCCACGAACCTCGATCGTATCCAGGTGACCGGTTCGCGCATCCGCCAGGTCGATACGGAAACCGCACAGCCGGTGCTTCTGATCGATCGTGCCGCGATCGAAAGGCAGGGCTTCCAGTCGGTGGCCGACATCCTGCAGAACATCTCCGCCGCAGGCGCCCCGCCGATCAGCCGCGCTTCGCCGCTGTCGGCAGGTGAAGCCGCAGGCGGTACCTACATCAGCCTCCGCAACCTCGGTGCGGAACGCACCCTCGTGCTGGTCAACGGCCGTCGCATGCCGATCACCACGAGCGGCCTGGCCGACATCTCGGCGATCCCGGCCGTCGCGGTCGAGCGCATCGAGGTCCTGAAGGACGGCGCTTCCTCGATCTACGGCTCCGATGCGATCGGCGGCGTGGTCAACATCATCACCCGCACCAACTACGAGGGCGCGTCGGCCTCGGCCTACTACGGCCAGTACGGCGAAGGCGACGGCGCGATCACCAAGGGTGATTTCGTCATGGGCTTCACCGGTGACCGCGGTTCGGTCACCATCGCCGCCGAGTGGGGCAAGGAAGACGCGGTCCGGGCCAGCGATCGTCCGTACAGCGCGTTCCCGCGTTCGGACATGCATCCGACCGACGCCTGGACGACGGTGGGTCAGTTTGGTGGCTTCGTCACCACCGCGGAGACCTCCGTGCCCGGTCTGCCCGTCGGGACGCGCGTGGTGTTGCGCGAAGGTGGCGACCCGCGCGTCATCACCGACTACATCCGTCAGGACATCAATGTCGGTGGCTGCACCACGGCCGGCTGTACGCCTGGCTCGCCCTTGCACAAGTCGAACACGAACGAGCAGACCGACCTGCGCACGCCGATCGAGCGTCGCGGCCTGTTCGTCGACACCAACTACGATCTGACCGACGATATCCGTCTGCGCAGCAACTTCCTCTACAGCTATCGCGATTCGCAGCGCACGGTCGCTGGTTATCCGATGCAGGCGGGTGGCTTCTCACCGGGCACGCCGATGTCCGCGCAGAGCTACTTCAATCCGACCGGTGCCCAGATCGGCAACTGGTGGCGCCGTGCGTGGGAAGTGCCGCGCGTCAGCCGCGCCGAGCAGACCACCTACCGGTTCGCGACCGCACTGGAAGGCAGCTTCGAGATCGGCGACCGGTTCTTCGACTGGGATACGGGCTACCAGTTCTCCAAGAGCAATTCTCTGCAGTCCACCTACGGCAACCTCAACCTGACGCGCATCCGTCTGGCGGTCGGTCCGTCGTTCCTCAATGCGCAGGGACAGGTCGTCTGCGGCACACCCGGTGCCGAGGTTGCCGGCTGCGTGCCGTGGAACCCCTTCCTGCCGTTCGGCACCGTCGGTGCAGGCGGCCTGACCGGCAATACCGCGTTGCAGGACTACCTGTTCCAGGAAGAACACGCGACCGGCGAGACCAAGACCGAGGTGTTCAACGCCAACATCGCGGGCTCGGTGTTCACCCTGCCGGCAGGCGACCTCGGCTTCGCGGTCGGTGTCGAGTCGCGCAAGGAAACCGGCGCGTTCGTGCCCGACGCACTCGCGGTCACCGGTGAATCCACCAACCTCTCGTCCGGCCCGACCGGTGGCAGCTACCGCGTCAACGAAGTCTATGCAGAGCTGGAAGTGCCGGTCCTCGCCGACCTGCCGTTCGCACAGGAACTGACGCTGAGCCTCGCCAGCCGCTATTCCGATTACGACACCTTCGGCGACACCACCAACAACAAGCTCGGCATCAAGTGGAAGCCGTTCGATTCGTTGCTGCTGCGCGGCACGGTGGCCGATGGTTTCCGTGCCCCGACCATCTCGAACCTCTTCGGCGGCGGTTCGCAGACCTTCGCGTCGTTCACGGACCCGTGCGACACCAACTTCGGCAGCTCGACCCCGGGCTCGACGACCCGCGCCAACTGCGTGGCCGCGATGGGCGCCATCGCGAACACCTATCGTCAGCTCGGTCAGGGCCTCACTCCCGTCAACTCCGCGAACTCGCAGACGCCGGTCGCGTTCACCCAGGGCTCCAACCCCCTGCTGACGCCGGAAGTCTCGACGTCCCAGACGATCGGCGCCGTGTGGAGCCCGACGTTCGTCGAAGGTCTGAACATCGCGCTCGACTGGTGGAAGATCCGTATCGCCGAAACCATCGTCCAGGATGCGCCGACGACGATCCTCAACGACTGCTACGTCAACGGCATCACCAGCCGCTGCTCGCCGCAGCTGTTCACGCGTGACGCGGCCCTGGGCTACGTCAACTTCATGCAGTACGGCAACCGGAATGCCGGTTTCCGCAAGGCTGAAGGCTTCGACTTCGACGTGTCGTACCGCTGGGGCACCGATTACGGCAACTTCGCGTTCACGTCCAACAGCACGTACACCGCCAAGGACTACTTCGTCAGCACGAACGATCCACGTCTCCCGCTGTCGGGCGTCGGCTTCACCAGCCAGTTCCGCATCCGCTCCAACACCGGCGTGAGCTGGGACATGGGTGATTTCGGCGTGACCTGGGGCGCACGCTTCTATTCGTCGATGAAGGAGAACTGCACCTACGTGATCTCCGGTTCGACCGAACCGAACCTCGAGTGCAACGAGATCGTCATCGCGCCGAACGGAAACCTGACGGGTACCACGAGCCAGATCTATCGTCGCAAGCGTACCGGCTCGGTCACGTTCAACGACGTGCAGGTCCGCTACAACGCGCCGTGGGACGCCACGATCTCGCTCGGTGCGAACAACGTGTTCGACAAGGTCGGCCCGGTGATGTACACGCAGCCGAGCTCCAACACGTCGTACTACGGCGGCTTCGATATCGGTCGCTTCCTGTACATGCGCTACACCCAGCGTTTCTGATCGACACAGCACCAACGCGTCACGGACACGGCCCCGAAAGGGGCCGTGTTTTTTTGTGGCAGCGTTGCCGGATACTGGGCGACAACATTGGGATCGGGCAATTCCAGCCGGACACGATTGTCCACATGTGCGCTCGCGTCATCGCGCGCAGCGATCACACCGCTCGGGCTTTGATCACTTCGATGACGATCTGCAGCGATTTGCGGCACCGGTCTCGACTTGTTCGCGTCGGCGGGCCCCTCAGGACCCAATAGCGGGCATGGACCATTGCCGGAATGGGGGAGGTTCCAGGATCAGCCGTAAGCTGGTCGCGCCGAGGGCGCGCAGCGAAGGCATTGGCGTCCGCCTCGCCTCAAGCCTTGGGCCGCTTTACGAGGCCGTCCGTCAAATCTAGAGCCGCACTTTCGCGGCACCGGTCGTCGCTGCGGGTTCACGGGCACTTGTCGGCGGCATGACGTGGCTGCGTGCAGGCTGGCATTCCACATCACGGAGCACGCCCATGAGCAAGGCCAATCCCACGCGTCCCGCTGCACCCGAGGACGAGAAAGCATTGCGCGACCACGACGATCTGCCCGACACCGACGGTCCCGCGCTGCGCGATCCCCGCTCACAGTCGGCGATCGACAACATCGGTCTCGACGACCAGGCCGATCTGCTGGATCCGGAACTCGACGATCAGGTCGGGGATCGCGGCGCCGATGGTCGTTCGTTCGCAGATGACGTCCGCAGTGACACGGGCGTCGAGAACGGGGAGCCCAAGTAAGCGCCAGGGGGACGCGGGCCGGCATCGCCGGCCCACGTCATCTCAGCGGCGATACACCGCGGCGTTGATGCAGGAGAAGATGCTGACGACGAACCAGCCGAACGGGAACAAGGACACCGTCAGCAGCCAGGTCACCGCGAATGCGATGCATGCGGCGAGGAACCACATCACCGCCGACAGGAGGCGGCCCTGCACCAGTTGGCCGAGACCGGGAACGAAGAAACTGCAGATCGCGGCGATGACGTTGCCAGCCGAACCCTGTGCGCTCATGGGATGCTCCGGAAATCGATGAATGCGGCAATGGTCGCGTACCAATCTAAATGGGTGCGTGAAGGGTGACCCGCAGCCATCGCGCGACCGCCCCTTTACATCGCCGCGTGCAGGTTCGGCCACAGCCATGGCGCGAACAGCATCCACAATGCCATCACGACCATCATCAGGTTCTCGGTCAACGACACGAAACCCAGCGGCACGTTGCTGCCCCCACCGACGCAGGCGCATTTGAGCGTGCGCTTCTCGATGTAGACCGCCTTGAACACCGAAACCGCGCCGATGCTGCCGATCACCAGCGCCAGCGGCGCGGCGAACCAGGTCAGTGCACCGGCGACCATCAGTACGCCGGCGAGGCCTTCGGCGAACGGATACAGCGTGGCGTAGGGCACCCAGCGTTTCGCCAGCAGGTCGTAGTTGAGGAACATGCTCGAGAAGGTCTGCACGTCCTGCAGTTTCAGCAGCGCCAGCACGCACATGCTCAGGGCGATGAACCATTCGGCCGCGCGTACCGTCAGCACGTGCCCGTACACCGCGTAGGACAGCGCGAGCGCCATCAACGCGGTCATCGCGAACAGCGCGGCAACCGGCCGATAGGTCGTCGCCTTCGGATCGCGGACCTTCAGTCCCAGGAAACGGCGCAGATCGTCGTGCCCGCCGATGCGCACGCCGTCGATGAAGACCTGTGGCGTGGTCGTCACGTCGTGTTCGGCCTTGAACGCGTCGGTGGCCTCGCGCGTTTCCAGCCAGTGGTCTTCCACCTCGTAACCGTGACTGCGCAACAGATGCCGCGCCTTCAGTCCGAAGGGACATACATGGCCGGGCATGACCATGCGATGGAGCACCGCGCGCGGGCGGACAGCGGACGTCGTCATCGAACACTCCTCGGGGCGGCGCCTTGCCGGCGCCGGATGCCACCCTGTATACCGTCCGTATCACGGTACGGAGTCAAGCGTGGATGCGATGACAATCTCCATGCTGGCCGCGGCGGGGGGCGTGGGAGTCGAGACGATCCGCTTCTACCAGCGCCGTGGCCTGCTCGACACGCCTGCGCGCGGCGGCGGCATCCGACGCTACGGCCGGGCGGACCTGCGCCGCCTGCGTTTCATCCGCAGCGCGCAGGCGGCCGGTTTCACCCTCGACGGAATCGCCGAACTGCTGGCGCTCGACGCCACGCGCGACCGCGCCCGCGTGCGCGCCCTGGCCACCGAACGCATCGCCGCGCTCGACGCCCGCATCGCCGAGTTGCGGCAGGCACGCGACGCACTGGCCGGGCTGGCGCACCGCTGCGGCAAGGGGAGCCGTGGCCCCTGCCCGATCCTCGGCGCGTTCGATCCGGACACGAGGCCGGGCTGAGCGCGCCTGGCCTGAATGCGTGGACGCGGCATGTCGAAACACGCCGCGTCGATGCGTCGTCCGATACGAAGGCGCAGCAGACCGCTGCGACGCCACCCGCGCATCCGCGCCCCGACAGGAGTTCCACCATGTCCTATATCGATGGTTTCGTCCTCGCCGTGCCGACCGCCAACCGGCAGAAGTTCGTCGACCACGCCAACACCGGCGATGCGTTCTTCATGGAACTGGGGGCGATCCGCGTGCTCGAATGCTGGGCCGACGACGTGCCCGACGGCAAGCTGACCGATTTCCGCAAGGCCGTGCAGGCCAAGGACGACGAGACGGTCGTGTTCTCGTGGATCGAATGGCCCGACAAGGCCACCCGCGATGCCGCGTTCGCGAAGATGATGGACGGCAGCGATCCGCGCATGGACCCCGAGAAGAATCCGATGCCGTTCGACGGCAAGCGGATGATCTACGGCGGCTTCGTGCCGGTGGTCGAGCTCGGCGGCAAGCGCTGACACGGCCGATGCGCACGAACGCCGACATCGTGCGCGCGTGTTTCCAGGCCTATGTCGACGGCGACCGCGCCGCGCTCGAGGCGGTCCTGTCGGCAGACCTGCGCTTCACCAGTCCGCTCGACAACGCGATCGACCTGTCCACGTATCTCGCGGTCTGTTGGCCCACGCATGCCGGCATCGCCGGCTTCCGGTTCGTGCGCATGGTCGAGCAGGGCGACACGGTGCTGGTGACCTACGAACAGTCGCGCAGCGACAGCACCGCGGGCCGCAACACCGAGGTACTGACGGTGCGCGACGGCCGCATCCGCGCGGTCGAGGTGTACTTCGGCTGGACGCTGCCGCATCCGGTGGCGCCGGGCACGCACCGCGATCCGCCCTGACACCAGTGGAGGTACTTCCCGATGGACAAGGTCACGCCCTGGCTGTGGTGCAACGATGCCGAAGCGATGGTGGCGTTCTACACCGGCCTGATTCCGGGCAGCCGCATCGTCGAGACCGTCCGTTCGCCGATCGACACGCCCAGCGGCCAGGCGGGCAGCGTGCTGACGATCGAGTTCACGCTCGCCGGCCGCCACTATTTCGCACTCAATGGCGGAAACCGGTTCCCGTTCACCGAGGCGATCTCGCTGCAGCTGCTGTGCGAGGACCAGGCCGAGGTGGACCGCTACTGGTCCGCGCTCAGCGCGCATCCGGAGCACGAACAGTGCGGCTGGCTCAAGGACCGCTACGGATTGTCGTGGCAGGTCGTGCCGCGGCGGATGATGGAACTGCTGTCCGATCCCGACCGCGTGCGTGCCCGCCGCGCGATGGGCGCGATGATGACGATGAAGAAACTGGACATCGCGGCGCTGGAGCAGGCGGCGGATGGTGACTGAATTGCCGCAGGCCGGACGCCTGGTGGGCGTGCGCTGAAGGACGCCGGCGCATGCGAGGAACGCGACGGCAGCGCATCGACGTTCGTGTATGGTCCGGAACACGAAAAGGGCGCGCCTCCCCGCGCGCCCTTCCCGATGCATCGACAGTCGATCTTCAGCCGACGCGGAAACGGTCCGTATCGCCGCGATCGTCGTCGTCGGGCAGATAGTTCCCGCCGGTGTAGCGGTCATGCGACACGTACGCATCCTGGACCGCTGCCTTGGCACGATCCCATTCCAGCGACGAGCCGCCACGACGGTTCGTCCAGTCGCTTTCCAGCTCGGCAGCCAGGCTGTCGTCCCACGCGCGGTCGGCATGACGCGTACGCGCATAGGCGCCGTAGCGGTAGGCCGGCTGGTAGTCGCTGTAGTCGGCATCGGCGTCGCGGTACGGCGCGCGCTCGAACGCGTCGGCGTAATAGGCATCGCTGCGCTCGTACAGGTCGTAGGTGCGATCGGTGCGGTCCCAGGCATCGCGGACCGCCGGGCGCGCATCTTCCCAGCCCAGACGCGATTCACCGCGTGCCGATTCCCATTCCTTCTGCAGCGATGCTTCCGATTCGCCCCAGTCACGGGTGCGCTCGGCTTCACGCGCCTGCAGGCCGAAGCCGTAGGCCGGCGCGTAATCGCGGTCGTAATCGTGGTCGGACTTGACGTAGTCGCGTTCGCGGTGCGCTTCGCGCCAGTACTCGGTCTCGCCGGTCGGATCGATGCGCTCGGCGACGCGCTTACCGACCGCGGCACCTGCGACGACGCCGATCGCGGCGCCGATCAGGGTACCGACCGGGCCGAACATCGTGCCTGCCGCCGCACCCGCTGCGGCACCACCCGCGGCGCCGCCGATGCCGACACCGACCGGATGCGCGCCGGGGGTCTTGGTGATGGGATCGCGGTTGAGGTCGCGACCGCCGTCCTGGATTTCGTCTTTCCTGCTCATCTTCGATGCTCCGCTTGCGTTCGATTCGAGCCTCCACCGTGCGGGGCCCCTGATGAAACCCCCGTCGCGAAATCCCGAATGCGCAGGCGACCGTTCAGTCCCACACGCATCCGCAGCTCATTCGTCGGGATGCATGTCGCGTGGCGACTTCGGATTCGACCGCTGCAGCTTCGGCACCGCGCCGACGACCAGCAACGCCATGACCGTCGTGACCAGCGCGACCATCTCCTGGCCCATGCCCGCGGCCATGCCGATCGCGGCAGTCATCCACACGCCCGCCGCCGTCGTCAGGCCTTCGATGCGTTCGCCCTTGTCGAGCTTCAGGATCGCGCCGGCACCCAGGAAACCGATGCCCGACACAATGCCCTGCATCACCCGCGTCACGTCGCTGCCGTCGATGCCGCTCAGCAGTGGCGCGAGCACGAACAGCGCCGATCCGATCGACACCAGAATGTGGGTCTTCAGGCCCGCGGCGCGGCCCTTGTGCTCGCGTTCCCAGCCGACCATGCCACCGAGGATCGCGGCGACCAGCACACGCACGACGATCGTCGTCGAGGTATCCACGTCCGGCAACGCGAGTTCCCGGGCGACCGAAGCGCCGATCTGTTCGAACACGCTCATCGCGGCAGGGCCGCGCAGTGGATGACGGGGACACGGACAGTCGGTTGCGGCATCGGGGGCGGTCTCCGGAACAGGTGAGGGAACGCTAGCGCCTGCCCGGTTGGCCGCTGGTGATGACCGCACGGCGAGGGAATCGCTCGCTTCCGCAACGGAGCATCCCGCGCCGCGCGCCGGCATGGCGCTTGAAAAGCGCCCCTGCGCCCAGCAGTTCGGGCGTCCACCGTCTGGAAGCGTTCCGATGCCGACCCTATTCGATCCCCTCAACGCCGGCGCCCTGTCGCTCGCCAACCGCGTCGTCATGGCGCCGCTGACCCGCAACCGTTCGCCCGGTGCGATTCCGCCGCCGCGCACCGCGCTCTACTACGCGCAGCGCGCGAGCGCCGGCCTGCTGGTCAGCGAGGCCACCGCGATCACCCACCAGGGCCAGGGCTATGCCGATGTGCCCGGACTGTACGGGCCGGCGCAGCTCGAAGGCTGGCGCCGGGTCACCGATGCCGTGCACGCAGAAGGCGGCCGGATCGTCGTGCAGCTGTGGCACGTCGGCCGGATCTCGCACACCTCGCTGCAGCCGGACGGCCAGGCCCCGGTCGCGCCGTCGGCGATCCGGGCCGACAGCAAGACCTTCATCCACGACGCCGACGGCAATGGCGCGTTCGTCGACACGTCGATGCCGCGTGCACTCGAGGCCGACGAACTGCCGGGCATCGTCGACGATTACCGCCGCGCCGCGCGCGCGGCGATCGATGCCGGCTTCGACGGCATCGAAGTGCATGCAGCGAACGGCTACCTGATCGACCAGTTCCTGCGCAGCGGCAGCAATGCGCGCAGCGATGCCTATGGCTGCAGCATCGAGAACCGGGCGCGGTTCCTCGGCGATGTGATGCGCGCGGTGGTCGAGGAGATCGGTGGCGACCGCACCGGCATCCGCATTTCGCCGGTCACGCCGGCCAACGATGCGCACGACCCGGATCCGCAACCGCTGTTCGCGCATGTCGCCGAACTGCTGGCGCCGCTCGGGCTCGCGTTCGTGCACGTCATCGAGGGCGCGACCGGTGGCGCGCGCGACTACACGCAGGGCGATGCACCGTTCGACTACGCCGCATTGAAAGCGACGTATGCAGGGGCCGGCGGCCGCGGCGCGTGGATCGTCAACAATGATTACGACAAGGCAGACGCCGAGGCGGTGATTGCGTCCGGTCATGCGGATGCGGTGGCCTTCGGCCGGCCGTTCATCGCCAATCCGGATCTGGTGCGACGCCTGCGCGAGGATGCACCGCTCAATACGCCCGACCAGGCGACGTTCTACGGTGGTGGCGACGCCGGCTATACGGACTATCCGACACTCGACTGAGGTCGGCCTGCGCGCCGCCGGTCGCCGGCGGCGCGCGTCGACGCGTCAGTACGGACGCGGCGTCGGCGTGGTCTGGAATTCGTGGCCGGTCACCGGATCGCGCGCACGGCCCGGCCCGACTTCCTGCGCGCCGGGCACGATACGGCCCTGCGCGTCGCGCACCTGGGTCGGCATGGCCCGGGGCGCGATCGGCTCGGGAAGGGTCGCGGGTTCCGGCCGCACCTGCGGCGCCGGCCCGGTAGGCGGAATCATGCCGGGTGGCTGGCCGCGCTGCGAGGGTGTCGCCGGCACGGACGGTGTGGGCGTGGCTGCAGGCTGCGTTGCGGGACGCGCAGGCGCGGTCGGCTGCTGGAGCTGCTGGGCGAAAATGGGCGCCGATGCGAGTGCGAGCAGCATCGGCACACCGAGCTTGAAGATGGGACGGGTCATGACGCCTCCGGGGCGCGGGTGAACCTCGACCCTAGGGCCGGCCCGATGCAGGCCCCATGAAGTTGCCGCGGTCATCGCGCCGCGCTATGCAGGGCAATGCGCGCCGTTCAGTCGACACAGATCGTCGAAGCGACGCCATCACGCAGGCGCTGCTGGCAGCCGAAGGGATTGGTGTCGACGCTGCAGCTACCCGCCACCGCGGTGCCGTCGACACTGCCCTCGGGCGCGAGGCACTGGCCCTCGCATTGCTCCGAATCGGTGCAGGCCTTGCCCGCATCGGTGGTCTGGCGCAGGCACTGCTTGACCGGCGCGCGACCGAGCTGGGTCCACTGCCCGCCGACGGCGGCGCATTCCGCTTCGTGGGTGACCGAGGCCGCGTCGGGCCCGGCGTTGCTGTCGCTGCGTTCGTCGGGCGCGCTGCATGCAGCCAGCAGGCCGACGAGGAAGACGGTCGCGATGCGCTTGATCATGACGGCAGCTCCGTGGATGGCGTGGCGGCGAGTCTAGCCACGACCATGTGAACCACCGGGCATGCCGGTGTCGCGCTGCGTATCCCGGCGCCATTCCGCTGTACGTTGCGGCCGCGCACGCACCGAATGTCGATTCCGCGGATCCGCATACGTCGTCACGATGAAGTCGCCGCCCGGCGGCATGTCGGACCGGAGACAGCTCATGCGCAAACTCATCGTGGCCGCGTTCGTCAGCCTCGACGGCGTAATGCAGGCCCCCGGTGGGCCGGACGAGGACACCAGCGGCGGGTTCATCCACGGCGGCTGGACCGTGCCCTTCGCCGACGCGGTGTTCGGCGCCGCGATGGATGCCCTGTTCTCGCGCCCCTTCGAACTGCTGCTCGGCCGTCGCACCTACGACATCTTCGCCGGGCACTGGCCGCGCGTGCCTGCCGACAGCGACGACGCCGGCCTCGCCACGCTGTTCAACGGCGTGACCAAGCATGTCGCCACGCATCGGCCCGAATCGCTGGACTGGCACAACAGCCGCGCACTCGGCGGCGATATCGCCGGTGCATTGCGGGCGCTGAAGGCGCAGGACGGATCCGACCTGCTGACCCAGGGCAGCAGCGCACTCGTGCAGCAACTGCTGGCCACCGACCTCGTCGACACCCTGCAGCTGCTGACGTTCCCGGCGCTGCTCGGCTCGGGCAAGCGGCTGTTCGGCGACGGCGCACAGGCGGCATCGTTCTCGCTGGAGACGTCCGTCGTGTCGCCGAGCGGCATCCTCGTGTCCCGCTACGTGCGCGCGGGTGAAGTGCGGACCGGATCGTTCGTACTCGATTGAGAGCGGCAGGTGCTGGATGGCACCATCCGACGTCGCTCGGTTGCAGCGCTGGCAGGTCGCTCCATTGCGCGCTATGGTCAGCTTCGGTTGGCCAGCGCGGGGGCGCTCCTGACCGCGCGGGGGAACGTCCGGATGTGTCATCGCAGCCTTCGGGCATGCGACGAATATTCGGACGCACGATGTACCGGATTCAATGCAAGCGATGGATCGCCGGTCCATTGCAACATCAGGGAGGATGTCATGACTAATGTTCCGAAGCGCGTCGCCGAGCGGATCGTTGCAGGCGTCAAACGGTATCAACCGATCCTCGCGAGTGCGAAGTCGCGCGATATCGGCGAGGCCGACACGGTCACCATCGTCAAGGACATGCTCTCCGACGTCTTCGGCTACGACAAATACTCCGACCTCACCTCCGAGTACGCGATCCGCGGCACTTATTGCGATCTCGCTACGAAGATCGATGGTGTGCTGCAGACCCTGATCGAGGTCAAAGCAATCGGCCTCGACCTCAAGGACCAGCACGTCAAGCAGGCTGTTGATTACGCAGCGAACCAGGGTGTTGACTGGGTACTGCTGACCAATGGTCTGCAGTGGCGCGTGTATCACGTGATCTTCGCCAAGCCGATCAACCACGAGCTCATCGTGGATATCGATTTCTGCGCCTTGAATTCACGGACGCAGAGCGATATCGAAACACTGTTCCTGTGGTGCAAAGAGGGCTGGCAGAAATCCGTACTCGGCGCCTATCGCGACCAGAAGCAGGCCTTGTCCCGGTTCATGATCGCGGCGGTGTTGCAGTCCGAACCGGTCATCTCGGTGATGCGTCGGGAACTGCGCCGGATCTCACCAGACATCCGCATCGAAACCGCCGAAGTGGAAGCGGTGTTGGTCAACGAGGTATTGAAGCGCGACGTACTAGAGGGCGATCAGGCCAAAGACGCAGCAAAAAAGCTGACCCGAGCCGTGCAGAAGCGACTTCGCGAAGTCAAAGCGGAAGTCGCGTCAGCAGAAATCACTACGCAAACGCCGGCCTGAACCGCATCGAGATTGGAATTGAAAGCAGGCTCGCGCATTCCTAGCGATGCCTAGCGATGCCTAGCGTCAACAGTCTGGCGCAGCAGACTGTGAGATCAACGTTCCTCGGATGCACGTGTCGTTGCATTCACGACTCAGCTTGAGTCGCCCTTCCGCACTCAGCGCGGCACTTCCAGAGCGTCGACTTCTTTACCTGATGCAGCTCAGCCGCAAATGCGCGTTCGGGCGCATCAGACAATCGCTCGATAAACATTGCCAACTCGGCGCTTCGGCGCGTATCGAGCGCATTGAGGATGGACCGCAGACGGAACCAGCCGTACGGCATCGGCTCGCGCCGGAACGCCTGGTATTCGCGATTGAGATGCACCGATGGCGTGGTCTCGTCGGGCAACAACCGGACAGCGGATGGCAGACCACCGTCCGACGCACAGACAGCAGCCGCCATGCGTCGGAATGACTTTCCACCTATTGACTACATCTGTAGTCAGGCGCATGGTGGCGACACGTGTAGTCACAGGAGTGGGCCGCCATGCGCAACAAGACCGTCGGGGACCAGGAACTGGCCCTGCTGCAGCACATCGCCGGGCACGATGCCGTGTCCGTGGGCGAGGTCGCCGCCACCTTCGGCGAGCCGCGCGGGCTCGCGCGCTCCACGGTGCTGACGATGATGGAGCGCCTGCGCGCGAAGTCCTATCTCAGGCGCCGGCAGGGCGACGGCGGCGTGTTCCGCTATTCGGCCACCGCGCATCAGCACGACGTGGTGCGCAACGCGGTCGGCAGTTTCGTCGAGAAGACATTGCAGGGTTCGGTGTCGCCGTTCGTCGCCTGGATGTCGGAGCGCAAGGACGTCAGCGCCGACGAACTGGCCGAGCTCGAGGCGCTGGTCGCGACCCTGCAGTCCAAGCGCAAGGAGACCTGACATGGCCATCGCCGCATTGATCGAACTGCTGCTGCCGCGCCTGCTCGCGGCCAGCGTACAGAGCACCCTGCTGGTGACACTGGTCTGGGCGCTGTGCCGCGCCCTGCCCCGGCTGTCCGCGCATGCCCGCTGCTGGTTGTGGTGGCTGGTCGCGCTGCAGCTGGTCGTCGGACTGGCCTGGTCGTCGCCGGTCGCGCTGCCGTTGCTGCCCGCGGTCGAGCAGATGGTCGTGCCCGCGGACGCCGCGAGCGTGCCGGTGGCCGCGGCGGCGTTCGTGTTCGCGCCGTCCACCCACGATCCGGTGCAGATCGAGGCGGCCGCATCGTCCGCCTGGTCGTGGACGTTCGCGCTCGGCGTCGTCTGGCTGCTCGGCGTCGCGGCGATGATCGCACGCAGCCTGCAGGGCCTGCGCACCTCGCGCCGCCTCGTCGCCGCGGCAGCGCCTTGCGGAGACCGTACGCTGCTGCAGGCGCTCGCGCTCGCCGCCGACGCGCACGGCCTGCGCACCACGCCGGAAGTCCGCGTGTCCGATGCTGTCGCCTCGCCGCAGCTGATCGGCCCCTGGCGTCCGGTCCTGCTGCTGCCCGACGGCTACGCCCACGCCCTGCGCGCCGACGAACTCGACATGGCGCTGACCCACGAGCTGGTGCACCTGCAGCGCCGCGACCTGTGGCTCGGTCTGCTGCCGGCGCTGGCCCAGCACCTGTTCTGGTTCCACCCGCTCGCGCATCTGGCGGCGCGCGAATACGGCCTCGCCCGCGAGGGTGCCTGCGATGCCGCGGTGCTCGCGGGCCAGGAACACGGCGCGCGCGAGTACGCCCAGCTGCTGCTGCGGCTGGGCATCGCGCCGCGTCCCGATGCCGGCCTGGCGAGCGCCTCGCCCGATTACACCTTCCTCAAGCGGAGACTTACGATGCTGCAGACCACCCGCCCGCTGTCGCGTGCGATCGCGCTGTCGACGACCCTGCTCGTCGCAGCCGTCGGCGTGCTGCCCTACCGCGTGACCAGCGCCGCGCCCCCGCCGCCACCGCCGGCCCCGGCACCGGAAGTCCCGCCGGCCCCGCCCGCACCACCGGCACCGCTCACGCCCGTGACACCACCCGCCCCGGCGACACCCGCCGCACCGCCGACGCCGCCGGCGCCGCCAGCTCCGCCCGCGCCCGACAGCAGCGACGCACGCGGTCACGTGCAGACGATCCGCACCAGCACCCGGCGCAGCGACGGCACCCCGGTCCGCGGCACCTTCACCCTCGGCCGCACGCCGGGCGCCGAATCCTACGTGCTGCTCGACAGCACGCACAGCGTCGCGATGGGTTCGACCGACGAGCTGCGCGAGGCACGCGCCGCGCAGCAGGGCGACGCGCCGATGCTGTGGCTGCGCCGGGGCGACAGCCGCTACATCGTCCGCGACGCCGACACCGTCGCCCGCTTCCGCGCAGCGTTCGACGACGTCGTCGAGCTGGGCGCGCAGCAGGGTGAACTCGGTGGCCGCCAGGGCACGCTCGGCGCAGAACAGGGCACGCTGGGCGCGCGCCAGGGCGAGATCGGCGGACGCATCGCCGAACTCGCGCTGCAGGCCGCGCGCAGCGGCGACGACGCCTCGCGCCGCAGCGCACTGGATGCGCTGCAGGTCGAATCGCGCAAGCTCGGCGCACAGATGCGTACGCTCGCCAGCCGGCAGGCTGCACTGGCCGGCGAACAGGGCGAACTCGCGAAGCAGCAGGCCGATGCGCAGGCCCGCGCGAGCCGCCAGGCGAAAGCCATCGTCGACGAGGTCATCGCCAGCGGACGCGCGCAGCGTCTCTGAGTCCGGCACATCCACCTGCAACATCGACGGCCCGGCATCGGGCCGTCGTCGCATCCGGCCTCAGCGTTCGGGCCAGTACCAGGCGGGCGCGTCCAGCATGCCCTGCCCCTCGATCGTGGTCCGGCTGTCGCGTTTGACCAGCTGGACCGGATTGCAGTCGGAGCCCTGTTCCAGCGCGGCGATCAGCCGCGTCGCATGCGAGACCACCCAGACCTGGGTACGCTGCGAAGCGCCGGCGATCAGGCGCGCGAGTGCCGGCAGCAGGTCCGGATGCAGGCTGGTCTCGGGTTCGTTGAGCACCATCAGCGGCGGAGGCCGTGGCGTGTGCAGTGCGGCGATCCACAGCAGGTAGCGCAGCCTGCCGTCGGACAGTTCGGCGGCCGCGAGCGGCCGCAGCAGACCGTGCTGGCGGAACTGCAGCGAGAAGCGCCCGCCCTCCACCAGCACCTCGACGCGCGCGCCGGGGAACGCATCGGTGAGCGCGGCATCGAGCGCTTCGCCATCGCCGATCTCGCGGATCGTCGCCCAGGCCGCAGCGAGATCGTGCCCGTCGTGACTGAGCACCGGGGTGCGCGTGCCCAGTTGCGGCAGACGCGCCGGCGCATCGGCATCGGCGCGGAAGTGATCGTAGAAGCGCCAGCCGCGGATCGTCTCGCGCAGCTGCAGCACTTCAGGCGCGTTGCGCGGATCGGCGATCTGGCCGAACAGGCTTTCGAAGGGATTGAGATGCTCGCCGGCCACGCGCCAGCCGCGGCCTTCGCGCACGCGCACCAGCGCGCCGCGGCGATCGACCAGCGTATTGCCCTGGCGCAGGAACGGGCCGCTCCAGATCACCTCGCGCTTGATCTCGGGATCGCGCGCGAACAGCGACTGCGTGGGCACCGGCAAGCCGAGATCGATCGCGTAGCCGAAATCCTCACCGGCGAAACCGAGCTTCAGCGACACCGGCTGCTGCCGCGGTCCGCCTTCGACCGGCACTTCGCCGCGGCGCATGCGCGCACTCAGCGTTTCGGGCCCCGCCCACAGCGTCGACTGCAGGCCGCCCTCGCGCGCCAGTGCCGACACCACGCCGCCCTGCGCGGTTTCGGCGAGCAGCCGCAGCGCGCGGTACAGGCTGGACTTGCCGCTGCCGTTGGCGCCGGTGACGAGATTCAGGCGCCCCATCGGCACGACCAGCGTGTGCAGCGAGCGGTAGTGCGCGATGGCGAGCGTGGTGAGCATGGACGTGGGCGATCCGGGCGTGACAGGCCTTGTATTACCGCGACGTCGCAGGCCCTGCGATCTTCAGGCGCACCCGGGCGATGAAGCTGTCGGACGCCAGATACAGCGTGCGGCCGTCATCGCCGAACGCGACGTTGGCGACCGTGGTGCCGGTCTCGATACGACCGAGCCGTGTGCCGTCGGATGCGAACACCAGCACGCCGCCGGGACCGGTCGCGAGCACCGTGCCGTCGGCGGCGACGGTCATGCCGTCGGGCAGGCCGGGCGCGCCGTCGCCGACCAGATCGCCGGCATCGGCGAACACGCGTCGCGAGGTCACTGCGCCGTCGGCGTCGAGCGCGTAGGCCATCCAGATCGCGCGTCCGGGATCGGAATTGGCGACGTAGAGCGTGCGCTCGTCGGGCGACAGCGCGATGCCGTTGGGGCGCGTCAGGCCGTCGTCGAGCAGATGCACGGAGCCGTCGGCGTCGAGCCGGTAGACGCCGTTGAACGGCAGCTCCTTGACCGGCGACTCGTCGAGATCCTCGAGCCCGTACGGCGGATCGGTGAAGAAGATCGCGCCGTCGCTGCGGCGCACGACATCGTTGGGGCTGTTGAAGCGGCGGCCGTCGAACGCGCGCGCGAGCACGGTCTTCTGTCGGGTGCGCGGATCGAGCCGCGCGAGCGTGCGGCTGCCGGAATCGGCCAGCAGCACCGTGCCCCCGGGCTCCGCGTGCAGGCCGTTCGCACCGGCCTCGCGCAGCACTTCGGTCGGCGGGCCGTCGTAGCCCGAAGGTTCGAGGAACACCGAGAGGCCGCCGGCCTCCGACCAGCGATGGATGCGGTTCTCCGGCACGTCGGTGAACAGCAAATACCCGCCGTCCGCGATCCACACAGGACCCTCGGCCCAGGTGAAGCCTTCGGCCAGACGTTCGATGCGGGCATCGGCCGCGATGACGGCATCGAAGCCGGGCGCATACGCGATCAGACCGCCGACGGCAGGACGCTCATCATCGGACACTGCGGCACCACCCGCACAGCCGCCGAGCAGCGCGGCGCACAGCAGACCGGAGAAGGGACGGAAGGACTGCATGGCGTGCCTCGCATGGAATCGGGCCGCACAGCCTGCCACGACGGACGCGAAGGGCGCGCACGGAAGCGCGCGCGGATCAGATCCGCAGCACGGACTGCATCGCCCGCGCGATCCAGCCGCTGAACTTCATCGGCGCATCGGACGCGGCCACGCAGATGCACGGCACGCCCGGTGTGGTGACCGGCTGGTGCTCGGTGTCGGAATCGAGATCGGCGACGTCGCCGGGGCCGAAATGCCCCAGCACGTCGTCGTAGGCGCCGCGCAGGATCAGGGTCAGTTCGTTGTTGCCGTGGCTGTGCATCGGCATGCGCTTGCCCGACGCCGTGCGCAGCATCAGCAGTTGCGCGCCCAGCGCCTCGTGCTGCGCGCGCAGCAGATGGATGCCCGGGCCGATCGCCCGCCAGCGCAACGTGGAATAGCGCTCGCCGAACCACGGCCGCAACGGCGTGGGCAGCAGGTCGGAATCGGCCGGCGCGGGCGCAGGCGCGCTGCGCGGCGGCGCGACGGTTTCCCCGGCCAGCCGCGCGCGGAACGCATCGCGGGCCGATGCCGACAGCGGCGCGCCGTCCTGCTGTTCGATCAGCCGCGCGCCGATCGCATCGGCCGCATGCAGCTGGCCACGACAGGTCGCGCACAGTTCGAGATGGCTGGCGACGACGGCGGCGAATGCGAGCGGGAGCGCGCCGGCCGAATAACCGACCAGGGTCGCGTGATCGAGATGGCGCGCCGGCACGTTCATGCCTCGCCCCCGAGACCGCGGCGCAGCTTGGCGAACGCGCGACGCAGCGTCGATTTCACCGAGCCCAGCGGCATGCCGAGTTCGTTCGAGATTTCCGAATGGCTCTTGGATTCGAGATACGACATCCGGATCAGGCGCGCCTGCGCGGCAGGCAGGGCGTCGATCGCGCGGCCCAGGCCGACATGATCGGTGAAGGCCTCGGGCCCGCTCGCGCCGGCCTCGCCGTCGTCGTCCTGCAGCAGGTCGACATCGTCCGGCCACGCCGTGGCCGCTGCGCCACGGCGCTGCGAATCGATGTGCAGGTTGCGCGCGATGCGGAACAGCCAGGTGCCGAGGCTGGCGCGGCGCGCATCGAACGAACGCGCGCGTCGCCACAGCCGCAGCATCGCGTCCTGCACCAGATCCTCGGCCTGCGCCGACGGGATGCCCCGGCCCAGCAGATAGCGGTTGAGCCGCGGCGCGAAGTGGTCGTAGATGCGCATGAAGCAGTCGACGTCGGCATGCTCGGCGACGCGGGTCATCTGGTCGGACCAGTCCACCGCATCGGGAGCCGGATCGGCGAGAAGCTTCGACATGCGAACGGCCCCGTGCAGGGGCGTGACCTTCGAGACGGCGGTGGCAGGCAGCTTGGGCATGGCGCCGTGTGGGGAACGTGCAGGCGGTGACCTGCAGTCATACGCCGCGCGGTGGCGATTGGATGCCCCTGGATCGCAGGCGTCGGCGAGACCACCGCGAGGCGGCCATTGCGCCCCGGTCCGGAACAGTTCTTCGCCTGCAGGCCGGTTTATCGGCGCCGGCCGCAGGCATAGCCTGTCCACAGCGTGGCCGCGCCCCGCGCCGCCGCTTCCGGAGAACACCGATGCCCCGCCTGCCCGCCCTCTACATCTCGCACGGCTCGCCGATGACGGCGCTGGAACCGGGCCGGGTCGGCGTGCGCCTGGCCGAGCTGGCCCGCGACCTGCCACGGCCGCGCGCGATCGTCATCGCGTCCGCGCACTGGCTGGCGCGTGCGCCCCTGGTCGGTGGCGCGGACACGCCGGAAACCCTCCACGACTTCGGCGGATTTCCGCAAGCCTTGTTCGACATCGGCTATCCGGCGCCTGGCGACACCGCGCTGACCGCGCGCGTGGCCGGTCTGCTGCAGGCGGCGGGTCTGACGCCGCAGATCGATCCGCAACGCGGTCTCGATCACGGCGTCTGGGTGCCGCTGCGCCTGCTGTATCCCGATGCCGACATCCCGGTGGTGCCGGTGTCGATCCAGCCCAGGCTCGGTCCTGCGCATCAGTTCCGGATCGGACGCGCCCTGGCGCCATTGCGCGACGAGGGCGTGCTGGTGGTCGGCTCGGGCAGCATCACCCACAACCTGCACGACTGGCGCAGCTACGACGACGCACGCCAGGCGCCGTACGTGCAGCCCTTCATCGACTGGGTGGAGCAGCGGCTGGCGGCCGAGGACGTGGACGCGCTGCTCGACTACCGCCGTCAGGGCCCGTTCGCAGAGCGCGCGCATCCCACCGACGAACACCTGCTGCCGCTGTACGTGGCGATGGGCGCCGGCGGGACGCCGATGCGCGCGCGACGCATCGACGCCGGCATCGACATGGGCTTCCTGGCGATGGACATCTACCGCTTCGACGGCGAACCGTTGCAAGCGCCGGCATGAGTCGCGTCGCGCCGTGATAAGGACGCGCGTCGACGCCTTCGCAGGATGGTTAGAACGCAGCGAAACCCATCATCGCCATGCATCGTCCGACGGCCACCCTCGGAGCGGCCGCGCCACGCATTGGACGCAACCTCATCTGCAGGATGGGTTTCACTGCGCTCCGCCCATCTTCGCGGGTCGGGATGCACCGGTTTGATCGCAGTGCAACGTCCGCATGAAAGAAAGCCACCCGCCCCCGACGCGGGGGCGAGTGGCTTGAGGGATCACACCGCGATCAACGGCGCTGGGCGATCCGGTCGCGCATGTGGGCCTCATCGTCGAGCCAGTTCTGGTCCTTGTTCTTCAGGAAGAACACGTAGACCACCAGCGACACGGCGATGATGGCGGTGGCGTAGACCACGAACGCGATCACCTGGTCGGACTTCAGCGCCGCCTGGTAGAGCAGCGGCGCGGTGCCGCCGAACGCGGAGTTCGCCAGCGCGTAACCCAGGCCCACGCCCAGCGCACGCACGTGCGTGGGGAACAGCTCGGCCTTCACCACCGCGTTGATCGACGTGTAGCCGGTCAGGATCACGAAGCCGACGCCCAGGATCACGAACGCCGACAGCGCGCTGGTCTGCTGCGGCAGCGCCATCACCATGTACCAGGTGTAGAGCACGCCGCCAATGCCGAAGAACACCAGCAGGCTCTTGCGGCCCACGCTGTCCGACAGCCAGCCGCCGATCGGCTGCAGCACCATCAGGAACGTCAGCAGGCCGAGATTGATCAGCGTGCCCACCATCACGTCGTCGCCGGCGAACGCGGTCTGGATCATCTTCGGACCGTTGACCGAATAGGTGTAGAACGCGACCGTGCCGCCCGCGGTGATCAGGAAGCACAGCAGCAGCGGCCGCCACTGGTTGACGAACAGCTCGCGGATCGAGCCCGAGGCCTGCGCACCACCGGTCCTCGCCGCCTTGATGGAATCCGACTCCAGCGATTCGTCCATCGTGCGACGCAGCCAGAACACCACGATCGCAGCCACGCCGCCGATGCCGAACGCCACGCGCCAGCCCCACTCGGAGATCTGCGCGGTGTCGAGCATCAGCAGCATCGCCAGCAGAGTCGCCTGCGCCAGCACATGACCGCCGACCAGGGTCACGTAGTGGAACGAGGACAGGAAACCGCGGCGGCCGGGGATCGCCGCTTCGGACATGTAGGTCGCGCTGGCGCCGTATTCGCCGCCGGTCGCGAAACCCTGGATCAGGCGCGCGATCAGCAACAGCACCGCCGCCCAGATGCCGATCTGCTCGGCGGTCGGGCTGATCGCGATGAGGAACGAACAGCCGGCCATCACCGACACCGAGACCGTCAGCGCCAGGCGCCGGCCGTAGCGGTCGGCGAAGCGGCCGAAGTACCACGCACCGATCGGGCGCATCAGGAAGGTCGCCGCGAAGATCGCCCAGACGTACAGCGTGGAATTCTTGTCGTCGGGCGAGAAGAACTGCGACTCGAAGTACACCGCGAACACCGAGTAGACGTAGACGTCGAACCACTCGACGAGATTGCCGGCCGACCCCTTCAGGGTGTTCGACACGGACCGGCGCAGGCTGGCCGGCCGGGCCGCATTGGCGGCGGCGGATGGAATGGCGGGACTCGAAGCAACCATCGGGGGGCCTGCGTGGGGGGCAAGGGAGCGCGAGTATAGGCACCGGACCGGCGGCGATCGGCGTCAATAGCGAAGAGGTAGTAGTCGGCCACCGCGCCTGCCCGGGCCGCAGCGGCCGAAGGTTTGCCGGATCGGCCGTGCCGGCGTGTGATATCCACCGCTTCGCTGCGAACCACCTCATGACAGGTTCGACACGGACTTCCATGGACGCCACGATGCCCCTCGCGCACGACCGCACCGGATTCACCCGGCTGCTGCAGGACCACCACGGCATCATCGCCACCGTGGCGGCCAGCTACTGCCGCGATCCGGACGATCGCGCCGATCTGGCCCAGGACATCGCCGCGCAGCTGTGGCGCGCATGGCCGAAATACGACCCGGCCAAGCCCTTCAGCACCTGGATGTACCGGATCGCACTGAATGTCGCGATCAGCGCGGTGCGCAGCGCGACCGTCCGGCATCGCCATGCGGTGCCGCTCGACGAGACCGTGCACGACCTCGCCGATCCCGCGCCGCGCGACCCGCAGGCCGAGCAGCAGGTCCGCGCCCTGCACCGCTTCATCCACGCCCAGGCGCCGCTCGATCGCGCATTGCTGCTGCTCTACCTCGACGAACGCAGCCACCGCGACATCGCCGAGATCCTCGGCCTGTCCGAAACCAACGTCGCCACCAAGATCAGCCGGCTGCGCCAGCGCATCCGCAACGAACTGTAGAGGACCCGCCATGGAACACGATGACCTGAAGACCGCCTGGCAGTCGCTGGAAGCGCGCATGGCCCGCAGCGACCAGGTGCAGCTGGCACTGCTGCGCGAAACCCGGCTTGCGCGAGCGAAGGACCTGTTGCGCCCGCTGAAGATCGGCCACTGGCTGCAGGCCGCACTCGGCCTCGCGCTGGTCGTGCTCGGCGTCGCCTGCTGGACCCGCAACACGGAGGTCGCCGGACTGCTCGTCGCCGGCATCGCGGTGCATGCTTTCGGCGTGCTGACCATCCTCGGCGCGACCGCCACGCTGGTGCTCGCCGGCCGCGTCGACTACGCCGCGCCGGTCCTGAAGATCCAGCGCCAGCTCGCCGCGCTGCTGCGTGTCTACGCGCTCAATGCCGGACTCTGCGGCGCGCCGTGGTGGATCATGTGGCTGCCGGTCGTGGTCGCGTTCGCCGGCCTCGGCAACGCGCCGGCGGCGGGTGGCACGCCGGGCTGGATCGTCTGGAGTCTGGCCATCGGCGGCGTGGGCCTCGCGGCGACCTGGATCTACGCCTGGCGCAATCGTGCACGCCTGCTGGCCACGCCCGATGGCCCGGTCGCCTGCGCCGACGGCGCGGACGGCATCCGCCGCAGCCGGCGTCTGCTCGACGAGATCGCGGCGTTCGAGGCGGGGTGAGCGGCGGTGCGCGCGGCGTGGGTATGTGCCTGGCGACGCCGACCGGACAGCATGTCCAGGCGAGGCGTCAATGCGTGCCGCGACGCCCGACACGGCAGGCGACGCAGGTGCAATCCGCGCCCCCGAAAACCGGAGGTGCGCAGATCAAGCCCCTCTCCCTTTGGGAGAGGGGTTGGGGTGAGGGCGCTGTTCGCGTCGGCCCGAAACAACGAAGCATTGCCGTGACAGCCCAGCCCTCACCCGACGCGCTTCGCGCGTCGACCTCTCCCGGAGGGAGAGGTGCGCAGTTTCACGACGCTCGGAGTTATGGCGGGACGCCCCACCACTTCCTGATCGCTCGAACCGCCGCTCGAGCCCCTCTCCCTCCGGGAGAGGGGTTGGGGGTGAGGGTGCTGTTCGCGTCTGCCCCGAAACAACGAAGGATTCCCGGGACCGCCCACCCTCACCAGACGCGTCGGCCCCGGATCAGGACCTGGGCAGGCTTTCTCCCAGAAGAAGAGGTGCATGAGCGGCGCAGACAGCCGCATCCCCACGTGCACCGCGCCTGTTCATCGGATCGCGTACCCGGTCGATCTTCACCACCCCGCGCGCGTGACCCACCACGCGAACCGCACCGGACTGCGCTTCCGGCACCGCGCATCACACCCGCAGGTGCATCGCATCACGCCACGACGACCATGGCGTCACGTGTTCCTGTCATCGGGCTGCGTCTGATGGCGGCACCCCATTGCACAGGACGACCCGATGAAAGCGCTCACCTACCACGGCACCAAAGATGTCCGCGTCGACACCGTGCCCGATCCCGTGCTCCAGGATTCGGACGACATCCTGCTGCGCGTCACCGCGACCGCGATCTGCGGTTCGGACCTGCATCTGTTCCGCGGCAAGATTCCCGAGCTCCACAAGGGCGACATCCTCGGCCATGAATTCATGGGCATCGTCGAAGACGTCGGCGCCGACGTCCAGAACGTGCGCAAGGGCGACCGGGTGGTGATTCCGTTCGTCATCGCCTGCGGCGACTGCTTCCACTGTCGCCTGGCGGAGTTCTCCGCGTGCGAGACCACCAATACCGGGCCGGGCGCTGCGCTCAACGCGAAGGGCATGCGCCCGCCGGCCGCGCTGTTCGGTTTCAGCCATCTCTACGGCGGCGTGCCCGGCGGCCAGGCCGAATATGTGCGCGTGCCGAAGGCCAATGTCGGCCCGATCGTCATCCCCGACGACGCCCTGCCGGACGAACAGGTGCTGTTCCTGTCCGACATCCTGCCCACCGGCTACCAGGCCGTGCTCAACGCGCGCGTCACCAAGGGGTCGACGGTCGCGATCTTCGGCGCCGGCCCGGTCGGCCTGATGGCCGCCGCCTGCGCGAAGATGCTCGGCGCCGAGCGCATCTTCATGATCGACCGCTACCAGTACCGCCTCGACTTCGCGGTCGCGACCTACGGCGTGATCCCGATCAATTTCGAGGACACCGACGACCCGGCGGAAGAGATCATTTCGCAGACCAATGGTCGCGGCGTGGACGCGACGATCGATGCCGTCGGCTTCGAGGCCAAGGGCAGCAAGGTCGACACCATCGCCACCCAGCTCAAGCTCGAGGGCAGCAGTGGCGCCGCGCTGCGCCAGTGCATCGCCGCGACCCGTCGCGCCGGCACGGTCAGCGTGCCGGGCGTGTATGCCGGCTTCATCCACGCCTTCATGTTCGGCGACGCGTTCGACAAGGGCCTGCGCTTCGAGATGGGCCAGACCAATGTGCAGAAGTACATGCCGGAACTGCTGGACCACATCGGCGAAGGCCGCCTGCAGCCCGACGTCATCATTTCCCATCGCATGGCGCTGGCCGATGCGGCCAAGGGTTACGAGCTCTTCGACGGCAAGGAAGACGCCTGCCGCAAGGTCGTGCTGACGCCCTGATCGCTACGCATGCTCCGATGGAAACGAACGGCGCCTCATGGGCGCCGTTCGTCCGTGCGGGACCCTGCGCCGGCCGTGCCGGCGGTCGTGCCTCAGGCGGGACCGGCCTCGGCGCCGCCGCGCTGCAACGGATCGGGCAAGGCGTCGCCGTCGTCGACGAAGGCCAACGCGACCGAATTGAGGCAATGCCGCTCGTGCGTCGGTGGCGGCCCGTCCGGAAACACGTGGCCCAGATGGCTGCCGCAGCGCGCGCAGACCTCCTCGACACGGATCATGCCGTGGCTGGTGTCGCGGATCAGCGTGATGTGCGCCGGATCGAACGGCGCGAAGAAGCTCGGCCAGCCCGTGCCCGAATCGAACTTCGCGCTCGAGCGGAACAGCGGCAGCCCGCACAGCCGGCAGCAGTAGGTGCCCTCGCGCTTGTTGTCGAGGAACACGCCGCAGAACGGTGCCTCGGTACCGTGCTGCAGCAGCACGCGGCGCTCGTCGGCGGACAGGTCGGCCTCCAGCGCGGCGCGCTGTCCGGCGGAAGGCGGTGTGAGATCGAAACGGCTCATGGAAGTTCCGGCAGTGGCGCAGGTCCCCACAAGATGGCGACGCGACGGCCGGCGCACAAGCCGTCGCGTCAGCCGGAGTTAGCGGGGCCGCATGGAAGTTGCCTGTCGATCCGCGCGCGCATGGATTCGATATCGCAATCGCCCGCCCGGGGAGTTCGCGATCGTGACGCCCGACTACCGGTGCACGAGGTCTCCGCTCAGGCCTTCGGCGTTCCGCCGCCTGCCGCAGCGAACATCGCGCCCACCCGCGTCGCCAATGCGTCGACGGTGAACGGCTTGCCGATCAGCTGGACACTCGGCGCGAGCACGCCGTCCTGGACCAGCGTGTTGCGGCTGTTGCCGGTGGTGAACAGCACCTTGAGATCCGGTCGACGCTTCACGGCCTGCTCGGCCAGCTGCCGGCCGTTGACCTCGGGCATGACGACGTCGGTGAACAGCAGCGCGATGTCGGGATGCGCATCGAGCAGTTGCAGCGCACGCGCCGCACCGTCGGCAGCGAGCACGCGATAACCCAGCTCGGTCAAGGCATCGGTCGAGAACTGCCGCACCGCCGGCTCGTCGTCCACGACGAGGATCAGCTCCTGATGCCCGGTCGGCGGCGCCGTCGCGTCCGTGTCCGACGGCGCGGCGAGCTCGACGCCGCCTTCGAGCCGGGGCAGCCAGATCTGCACGACCGTGCCCTGCCCCACGTCCGACGACATCCGCACGTGACCGGCCGACTGTTCGACGAAGCCGTACACCTGCGACAGGCCGAGGCCCGTGCCCTTGCCGACCTTCTTGGTCGTGTAGAACGGATCGAAGGCCTTGGCCATCACCTCGGGTGGCATGCCGCAGCCGTCATCGGACACGGTGATCCGCACGTACTGCCCGGACGGGACGGCCTGCAGTCCGGTGGTGTCGTCCGGTCCGCGCCGGCAGTTGGACGTCGCGATCGTCAGCCGCCCGCCGCCGGGCATCGCGTCGCGCGCATTGACCGCCAGGTTGAGGATCACGTTCTCGAGCTGGTTGGCGTCGACGTGGGTGCACCACAGGTCCGCGGCGAGCTCGGTCTGCAGGCGCACGCTGCTGCCCAGCGAATGCGTCAGCAGGTCCGACATGCCCGCGACGAGCCGGTTCGCATCCACCGGCACCGGCTGCAGCGGCTGCTGACGCGAGAACGCGAGCAGGCGTTGGGTGAGCTGCGCGGCGCGGCTGGCGCCGTCGATCGCCATGTCGATGTAACGCCGGGTGCGCGGATCCGGATGGTCGCGCAGGCGCGAAGCGAGCAGGTCCAGCGGCCCCACCACCGCAGCGAGCATGTTGTTGAAGTCGTGCGCGATGCCGCCGGTCAGCTGGCCCACCGCTTCCATCTTCTGGCTCTGCCGCAACGCATCCTCGACCCGCGTGCGTTCGGCGACCTCTTCGCGCACGCGGCTCTCCAGCCGCTCGTTCAGTTCCTGCAGGCGCGCGTCGGCGCGCTTGCGCGCGGTCACGTCGATCGCCACGCCGAGCACACGGATGCAGCGGTCCCCTTCGAACACGCCACGGCCCTTCGCCGCGACCCAGCGCACGACGCCATCCTCCTTGCCGATCGTGCGGTACTCCACGTCGTAGAGCGCGCGCAGCGCGGGATCGGCCGCCGCGTTGAACGCGGCGACGGTGGCCTCGCGATCCTGCGGATGCAGACCGTCGTAGAAATCGCGCAGGCTCACCGCGGCGTCGGGCGAGATGCCGAACATGGCCTTGGTGCGCGGCGGCCAGATCAGTGCGTCCTCCACCAGATCGACATCCCAGAAGCCCATGTCGCCGGCGTCCGTGGCGAGGCGCAGACGCTCCTCGCTCTCCGCCAGCGCCGCCTCGGCCGCCTTGCTGGCCGAAAGATCCAGCATCGCGCCGATCATGCGCACCGGTTCGCCCGCGGCGTTGCGCAACACGGTGCCGCGGTCCAGTACCGACGCGTAACTGCCATCGGCCCGGCGGAACCGGTACTCGCCGGACCAGACCGTTCCGTCGCCGTCGATGACGGCGTGGATCCGGGTGTCGATCCGCGTGCGGTCGTCGGGATGGATGTGGTCGAGCCACCACTGCGCATCGGTCTCGGCCTCGGGATGGCCGAACAGCGTGGTTAGCGCCTCGTTCCAGATGACGTGGCCGTCGGCCATGCGCCAGTCCCAGATCGCATCGTTGGTCGCACGCGCCGCGAGCCGGTAGCGCTCTTCGATCTCCAGATGCCGCACTTCCGCGGCCTTGCGGTCGGTGATGTCGAGCGAGGTGCCGATCAGGCCGACGACGCTGCCGTCGACATCCCGCAGCGGCGCCTTGGTCGAGAGCCACCACGCGCGCCGGCCGCCGGGGAAACTCACCTCTTCCTCGAGCTGCTCCGACTGCCCGCTGGCCATGATGCGTTCGTCGGTCGCCATCACCGCGGCGGCCTGCGCGGCGTCGTCCAGCAGTTCGGCGTCGGTGCGGCCGATGTAGGCCTCGGGCGGGCGACCGATCAGGTCGGTCGTGCCGCGGTTGCCGATCAGCAGCCGGCCCTGCCGGTCCTTGGCGTAGACCACGCCGGGCGCGGCCTCGACGAACGACCGCAGCAGCGTCTGCGCCTGGTCGCGTTCGGCCTCGATCCGCCGGCGTTCTTCGAGGTCGATCAGCACGCCGGGAAAGCCGACCGCATGGCCGTCGGCGTCGAGATCGACCCGTCCGATCGCCTCGATCCAGCGATACGCGCGGTCCCGGCCCAGGGTCCTGTACGCGTGCGCGTAACGTCCCCCGCGCTGGACGGCGTCGGCGATCGCCGCCGCCAGTCCCGGGCGGTCGTCGGGGTGCACGTGGTCGAGCAGCTGTTCCAGACGCAGGTCGCCGCGCGCGGCCTCCGGCTGCAGACCGAAAGCCTCCGCGAATGCGTCGTCGATCGTCACGTTGTCGCGCGCGATGTCCCAGAACCAGGTGCCGACGATCGCCCCGGCCGCGAGCGCCAGTTCGACCCGTTCGCTGTCACGCGTGCCATGGAACGCTTTCGGGTCGGAAGGATTCAAGGAGGTCTCGGACTGGGCGGGCGACAGGTCCGCGCATTCTCACAAATTACCGGCCCGCTCACCGTTCGGCGACACGCTCGGCCGCCCGGCGCCTGGCAGGTCGGCGACCGTTGTCGCCAGCATTTTGCGACGACCGCTCGGACGCCGCACCGGCCCGGTGTCACACCATCGGCAGCTGCAGCCCCTGCGCCTTCGCGCAGTCCTTCGCGATGTCGTAGCCCGCGTCCGCATGCCGCATCACGCCGGTACCCGGGTCGTTCCACAGCACGCGCGCGATGCGCCGGTCGGCGGCCTCGCTGCCGTCGCAGACGATGACCACGCCCGAGTGCTGCGAATAGCCCATGCCGACACCGCCGCCGTGGTGCAGCGACACCCAGGTCGCGCCGCCGGCGACGTTGAGCATCGCGTTGAGCAGCGGCCAGTCGCTGACCGCGTCGCTGCCGTCGGCCATCGCCTCGGTCTCGCGATTCGGGGATGCGACAGAGCCGGAATCGAGATGGTCGCGACCGATGACGATCGGCGCTTTCAGTTCGCCGTTGCGCACCATCTCGTTGAACGCGAGGCCGAGCTTGTCGCGCAGGCCCAGGCCCACCCAGCAGATGCGCGCGGGCAGGCCCTGGTAGGCGATGCGCTCGGCGGCCATGTCGAGCCAGCGGTGCAGGTGCGGATCGTCGGGAATCAATTCCTTGACCTTGGCGTCGGTCTTGGCGATGTCGTCGGGATCGCCGGACAGCGCGACCCAGCGGAACGGGCCGATGCCGCGGCAGAACAGCGGGCGCACATAGGCCGGCACGAAGCCCGGGAAATCGAAGGCGTTGGTGCAGCCTTCGTCCTTCGCCATCTGGCGGATGTTGTTGCCGTAGTCGACGGTCGGAATGCCGGCGGCATGGAAGGCGAGCATGGCTTCGACGTGCACGCGCATCGAGGCCTTTGCGGCATCGCGCACGGCGTCGGGATTCGCGGACTGTTCGGCGATCCAGCGCTCGACGCTCCAGCCGATCGGCAGGTAGCCGTGCACGGGATCGTGCGCGCTGGTCTGGTCGGTCACGCAGTCGGGGCGCACGCCGCGCCTGACGAGTTCGGGCAGCACCTCGGCGGCATTGCCGAGCAGCGCGATGGATTTCGCCTCGCCGGCCCGGGTGTATTTCTGGATGCGCGCGAGTGCGTCGTCGAGGTCGCTCGCCTGTTCGTCGACGTAGCGGGTCTTGAGGCGGAAATCGATGCGGCTCTGCTGGCATTCGATGGTCAGCGAACACGCGCCGGCGAGGCTCGCGGCCAGTGGCTGCGCGCCGCCCATGCCGCCCAGGCCCGCGGTCAGGATCCACCTGCCGGTCAGATCGCCGCCGTAGTGCTGGCGCCCCATCTCGACGAAGGTCTCGAAGGTGCCCTGCACGATTCCCTGGCTGCCGATGTAGATCCAGCTGCCGGCGGTCATCTGCCCGTACATCGCCAGACCCTTGCGGTCGAGCTCGTGGAAGTGTTCCCAGGTCGCCCAATGAGGCACGAGATTGGAATTGGCGATCAGCACGCGCGGCGCATCACTGTGGGTGCGGAACACGCCGACCGGCTTGCCGGACTGCACCAGCAGGGTTTCGTCGTCGCCGAGCGTCTTCAGCGATTCGAGGATCGCGTCGTAGCAGGCCCAGTCGCGCGCGGCGCGGCCGATGCCGCCGTAGACGACGAGGTCTTCCGGGCGCTCGGCGACATCGGGATCGAGATTGTTCTGCAGCATGCGGAACGGCGCTTCGGTGAGCCACGACCGGCAGGTCAGTTCGCTGCCGCGCGGCGCGCGGATCGTGCGGGACGGGTCGTGGCGCGAGGCGTCGGTCATTGCGGTGTTCCGTTGGAGTCGATGCGCCGATTATCGCATCGCCCACCAGCGCAGACTGGTGCGCTGCGGCGTGAGCGGGACCGCGCCGGCATCCTATCCTCGCGTGCATGACGTCCCATCACTTTCTGTTGCCCGTCGCCTGCGCGGCGGCCCTCGCCGGCTGCGCCACGCATGCCGATTCCGCCGCTGCCGCCACCGCGACCGCCGACGACGCGCCGGCGCGCGTGCTGGTGTTCTCGCGCACCGCGGGGTTCCGCCACGATTCGATTCCCGCTGCGATCGAAACCCTGCAGGCACTGGGCGCGCAGTCGGGCCTCACGGTCGACACGACCGAGGACGCCGCGCTGTTCGACGACGCGAATCTCGCGCGCTACGCGGCGGTGGTGTTCGCCAGCACGACGCGCGAGGTACTCGATCCCGTGCAGCAGGCCGCGTTCGAACGCTACATCGCTGCGGGCGGCGGCTTCATGGGCGTGCACGCCGCCGCCGACAGCGGTTACACCTGGCCCTGGTATGGCGACCTGGTCGGCGCGTGGTTCGCGCGGCATCCCGAAGGCCTGCAGTCGGTCCGTGTCGTGTTCGAGGACGGCGCCGGACCGGACGGTCTGCGCGAGTGGCGCGTCACCGACGAGATCTACGATTACCGGCGCAATCCGCGCGCATCCGTGCGTGTGACCGCGTCGATCGATCCCGCCTCGCATCCCGACGGGGGCATGGGCGACGACCATCCGATCGCCTGGTGCCACAGCAACGCCGGCGGCCGCGCCTGGTACACCGGCCTCGGCCACGATGCGGCGCTGTATGCCGACCCCGTATTCCGCGCGCATCTGCTGCGCGGTCTGCTGTGGACCACCGGGCGCAGCGACGCCTGCTGAGCGGTCTGTCCATCTGTAGGCGCGCGCTTGCGCGCGAGGGGCTCCCCGCAAGCAGCGGCTTCGCGGCCGAGGCCGCTCCCACAAACAGCAACGCCCGGCCGAAGCCGGGCGTTCAAATTGAAGCCTTCAATCGAGTCAGAAGATCGAGGGATCGAGCCTGCGCAGTGCGTCCTTGACGTCGACCGAACCGGTACGGTCGATGTCGTCACGCGTATAGACCCGGCCACCGGCGTTGACGCATTCCTGCTCGGCGCGCTTCGAACGGGCGTTGCGGGCCGCGGTCACGCGCGAGCCGGTTTCGCGGATGCAGAAACGATCCGACGCGCTGGCGCGCTGGCCGCGTTCGCGTGCGGACTCTTCTTCCTCTTCCTGCTGCTGCGCGTGCGCGACGGGGACCACCGCACCGAACGCGAAACCGGCGAGGATCGCCGCCGTCCACCATGCATGCTTCATCAGACACCTCCCGGTGCAGTCCATCGGTGGCGACACGATACGCGCGATGTGCTGCGGTGTGGTCTGCAGACGATGAATGTCCACGCGTCGCGGCGCGCGCGTTGTGCCCGGCTTCATCCGCCTGACTGCGCGGCGTCATGTGGCGCCGGTATCCTGTGCGGATGTCCCGATTTGCCTTCGTGCGCATGCTCGCGCTGCCTCTGTTGTGGGTGCTGGCCGCTTGTTCCGCTGTCCCGCCACGCGCCCAGTCCATTCCCGCCGATGCCGCGGCGAGCGTCGCCGATGCGCGTCCGACCCTGCTGCTGGTGTCGCTCGACGGCCTGCGGCCCGATCATCTGGGCCGCGGCGAAACCCCGCAGCTCGATGCGCTGGCGCGCAGCGGCGTGCAGGCCTGGATGCGCCCTGCGTATCCCTCGCTGACGTTCCCGAACCACTACACCCTGGTCACCGGCCTGCGGCCCGACCGCCACGGCCTGATCCACAACTCGATGGTCGATTCCGCGCTCGGCGACTTCCGGCTGTCCGACCGCGACGCGGTCGGCAACGGCGCCTGGTACGGCGACGGCGAACCGCTGTGGGTGACGGCCGAGAACGCCGGCCTGCGCACCGCGACGCTGTCGTGGCCGGGCAGCGAAGCGCCGGTGCACGGCGTGCGTCCGACGCGCTGGCTGCCGTTCGACGACACGCGCCCGATCGATGCACGCGTGGACCTCGTGCTCGACTGGCTGTCCGAACCCGCCGCCACGCGCCCGGCATTCGCGACGCTGTACTTCGAGCACACCGATTCGGCGGGCCACGGCTACGGCCCCGATTCGCCGCAGCTGCATGCGGCGCTGCGCGCGGTCGACGCGGCGCTGGCACGCCTGGTCGACGGTCTGCGCGCACGCGGCCTGCAGGACCGGGTGAACCTGGTCGTGGTGTCCGACCACGGCATGGCCGAAGTGCCGCCGGGCCAGGCGATCGCGATCGAGGACATGGTCACGAAGGAAGAGGCGCGCGTGACCTCGACCGGCCAGGTGATCGGCGTGGTGCCCAACGCCGGCTTCGAGGCGCAGGTCGAACGCAGGCTGCTCGGCGCGCACGCGCATTACGACTGCTGGCGCAAGGGCGAGCTGCCGGCGCGCTGGAAGTTCGGCGCCCATCCGCGGGTGCCGCCGATCGTCTGCCAGATGCACATGGGCTGGGACGCGGTGCCGCGAGATGCGCTGGCGCGGCGCCCGCCGCATGTGCGCGGCTCGCACGGCTACGACCCGGAACTGCCGGAGATGCGCGCGGTGTTCATCGCACGGGGGCCGGCGTTCCGCAGTGGTGTGACGCTGGCGGGTTTCGACAATGTCGATCTGTATCCGATGCTCGCGCGGCTGCTCGGGGTGACGCCGACGGACCATGACGGGGATCCGGAGACGCTGTTGCCGGCGTTGCGGGATGGGGGGTGGTGAGGGGTTGATCGCGCGTGTTCGGGCAGTGCTGCGGACGGCTGCCCTCACCCCAACCCCTCTCCCGGAGGGAGAGGGGCTCGAGTGCGTCGCGACGGATCCGCTTGCCGCGGAAAGCCCGTAACGCATGACGCCGCAACAATCTGAGCCCCTCTCCCTCCGGGAGAGGGGTTGGGGTGAGGGCAGACGCGCGTGACCCTCCCACCATCCATGTCCGAAACCGGCCAGTCACCCGCCAGGCCCGGTGCTAGCCTGCACCCCATGTCGCCACCCCTGCCCGCTACCGAGATCTGCGAACAGGCGCGCCTGAGCCGGGATGCGCGCTTCGACGGGCTGTTCTTCACCGCGGTGCGCACGACCGGCATCTACTGCCGGCCGGTCTGCCCGGCGCCCGCGCCGAAAGCCGGCAACGTCATCTACTACGCCAACGCCGCCGCGGCCGAAGCCGCCGGCTTCCGCCCCTGCCTGCGCTGCCGGCCGGAACTGGCGCCGTCTGACGGCCACTGGCATCGCGGCGACGACATCGTCGCGCGTGCGCTCGCACTGATCGAACAGGGCGCCCTGAACGACGCGCCGCTGGCGGAACTGGCGCAGCGCCTGCACATCGGCGAGCGCCAGCTCCGGCGGCTGTTCGTCGAGCGCCTCGGCGCCGCGCCGGTCGGCGTGCACGGCACCCGGCGCCTGCTGTTCGCCAAGCAGTTGCTGACCGAAACCACGCTGCCGATCACCGAGATCGCGCTCGCGGCCGGGTTCAATAGCCTGCGGCGCTTCAATGCGGTCTTCCAGGACGCCTACCGCATGCCCCCGCGCGATCTGCGCAAGGCGCCGCGCGAAGCGACCGGCGATGCCTTGACGCTGCGTCTCGGCTACCGCCCGCCCTACGACCTGCCGGCGATGCTCGACTTCCTGCGCGGCCGTGCGCTGCCCGGCATCGAGCTCGTCGATGCGTCCTCCTACACCCGCGTGATCGGCGATGCGGAAACGCCCGGCTGGCTGCGCGTCGATGCCTGGCCAGGCAGCCGCGGCGACGCGGTGCCGCCCGCGCTGCGGTTGCAGTTGCATGGCTGTCCGCCGTCGCGGCTGCAGGACACCGTGCAGCGCGTGCGCCGGATGTTCGATCTCGACGCGGATCCCGACACGGTCGCCGCGCACCTCGGCCACGACGCGCGACTGGCACCGCTGCTGCGCAGGCGCCCCGGCCTGCGGCTACCCAGCGGCTGGGACGGCTTCGAGATCGCGGTGCGTGCGGTGATCGGTCAGCAGGTCAGCGTCGCCGCCGCACGCACGCTGACCGCACGGCTGTCGCAGCGCTTCGGCCGGCCGCTGCCAGCCAGCTTCGCCGCGCAGGGCTTCGCGCATCTGTTCCCGACGCCGGAGACGCTGGTCGATGCCGACTTCGACGGCCTCGGCCTGATCGGCAGCCGCATCGCGACGATCCGCGGCATCGCCGCCGCGCTGCTCGACGGCCGAGTGGATTTCGATCGCGCACGCACGCTCGACGACTTCGTCGCGCGCTGGGTCGCGCTGCCCGGCATCGGCCCGTGGACCGCGCAGTACATCGCGCTGCGTGCGCTCGGTCATCCGGATGCGTTTCCTGCCGAGGATCTCGTGCTGCAGAAGACCTTGCCTAGCGACGGCGTGCGCATGACCGCAAAGGCGCTACGCGCGCACGCGCAGGCCTGGCGTCCGTGGCGCGGCTATGCGGTCTTCCATCTGTGGCGCGAAGCGTCTGCGTCCACGCCTGCGCGCGACGCGTTATCGACGCGACCGCGCGCCCGTTCCACCCGGAGTCCATCGCCATGAGCCCAGACACGCCCGCGGTCTTCATCCGCACCATCGACAGTCCGGTCGGCCCGCTGTTCCTCGCCGCGTCCGACGCCGGCCTGCACGCGGTGGAGTTCACCGAGCACCGGCATCCGGTGCCGCGCGGCGGTGACTGGCGCGAAGGTCCACATCCGGTGCTCGACGCGACGGCGCAACAGCTGGGCGAATACTTCGCCGGCACACGCCGGACCTTCGACCTGCCGTTCGCGGCGCGCGGCACACCGTTTCAGAAACAAGTCTGGGACGCGCTGACGCGCATCCCGTACGGGCGGACCGCCAGCTACGTCGAACTCGCCCGCATGGTCGGCAAGCCGGGCGCGAGTCGCGCGGTCGGCGCCACGAACGGCCGCAATCCGCTGTCGATCGTCGTGCCCTGCCATCGCGTCATCGGCGCCAGCGGCGCACTGACCGGCTTCGGCGGCGGCCTGCCGACCAAGGAATTTCTGCTGACACTCGAAGGCGCATGGCCGCGGGCGGACCGCCTCCTGTAGGCGCGGCCTTGGCCGCGATGAGCAGTTCCCGGAAAACCCTTTCGCGGCCATGGGCCGCGCCTGCAGGGCCTTCAGCGCGCTTGCGTCAGATGCGCGGCGATCATCCGCCGGAACGGCGCGATGCGCTGGGCGATGCGCAGCGTCGCGCCGCGCAGTAGCCGCGCGGGCGCGCGATCGTCGGTGTAGAGGCTGGCGACGAGGCCGGTGGCCGTGTACAGCGGCCAGCTCGCCGCGCGATGCGCGCGCGCCCAGCGTTCCAGAAGGCCGGCGCCGGCGATGTCGCGGCCGGCCGCATGCGCGGCGCGGATCGCGTGCGCCAGACGGTCTGCGCCCTGCAGGCCGAGGTTGAAGCCGTGCGCGGTGACCGGGTGCATGCCGACGGCGGCATCGCCCAGCAGCGCCGCACGTCCGGCGACGAAGCGGTCCGCATAGACGCCGACCAGCGGATAGACATGCCGAGTGCCGATCGTCGTCATCGCGCCGAGGCGGTCACGGAAGCGGCGCTGCATGTCGGCCGCGAACGCGGCATCGTCGAGCGCCTCGACCTCGGCCATCTGCTGCGGCGGCAGCGTCAGCACCACCGAGGCGCGGTCGCCGTTGAGCGGCAGCAATGCCAGCGTCTGGCCCCGGTCGAACCACTCCCATGCCGCGTGGTGGTGCGGCTGCGTGTGCGCGACCCGGCACACCAGCATGCGCATGCCGAAATCGCGCGTGCGCGCGCCGATGCCGAGCATGCGCCGCACCGCCGAGAAGCGGCTGTCGGCGGCGATCAGCAGGCGCGCGTCGACGGACCGGCCGTCTTCGAGCGACAGCGTCACGCCGTTCGCATGCTGGACGACATCGCGCACCGCGGCATCGCCGTGCACGGTGGTGTCGGCTGCGCCTGCCACCACGTCGAATGCGGCCTGGCGGATGCGCTGGTTCGGCACCAGCCAGCCGAGTTGCGCGCTGCGTCCGTCATGCGCGGTGATCGTGAGCCCGTCGGTGCGTTCGCCGTCGAGGATGCGCGCATCGCGCAGTTCGGAGATGTCGGCCGAATCGAAGCACGCCCACAGGCCGAGCCGCTCGAGGATGCCGCGCGAGGCATGCGTCAACGCGATCTCGCGCCCGTCGAACGCCGGCTGCGCGATGGCCGCGCAAGGCTGACGATCGAACAGCGCGACCTTCAGCCCGCTGCCGGCCAGCGCGCGCGCGAAACACAGCCCGACCGGTCCGGCTCCGACGATGGCGATGTCGACCTGCATGCGCGACTCCTGTGTGGATGTGCGCAGGATAGCGGGCACCCCGTCATTCCGGCGAACGCCGGAATCCAGTGCCTTCATTTCGAGCGAAGATCGACGAGCACAGTCGCTGGATTCCGGCGTTCGCCGGAATGACGAACGAAAAAACCGTCGCAAGGCCGATGCCCTCTACTCGTCGCGGGCCCTACATCCCCCGAAACCGGTGCACGAACGCCGCACTCACCGGCAGCGCTTCCCGATGTCCGCGCAGTTCGATCCGCGCCTTGCCGAGCTCGTCGCGGCGCACGCGATCGATCGTCGACACGCGCACCACGGTGCCGCGGTGCACCTGCCAGAACACGTCCGGGTCGAGCCCGGCCAGCAGGTCCTTGACCGGCGTGCGGATCAGCGCCTCGCCGTCGGCGGTGACCACGCGCACGTACTTGTCCTGCGCCTGGAAGAACAGCACCTCGTCGATGCCGATCATGCGCACATGATCGCCGACGCTCGCGCTGATCCAGCGGATCTGGCGCGCGCCCTGCGGGCGCATCCGCGCTTCGAGATCGTCGACCAGCGCCTGCAGATCCTCGGCCACCGGCTGGCGCAGCCGTGCCTGCAGGCGTTCGATCGCCATGTGCAGCCGCGCCTCGGTCACCGGCTTGAGCAGGTAGTCCACGGCGCCGGCCTCGAATGCGCGGATCGCGTATTCGTCATAGGCCGTCGTGAACACCACGAGCCCGCCGCCGGCGACGACCGCGCGGGCGACGTCGAGTCCGCCGACGCCGGGCATGCGGATGTCGAGGAACGCGACCCGCGGGCGGTGTTCGGCTGCGGCCTGCAGCGCGGCGATGCCGTCCTCGCAGGCGGCGACGACATCGAGCGCCGGCCATGCGGCCTCGAGCATCTCCAGCAGCGCCGCACGCTGCGGCGCCTCGTCCTCGGCGATCAATGCGGTGACCGGCACGTCGCTCATGCGGACGCGTCCAGCGGTGTGCGGATCTCCGCGTGGGCGCCGCCGCCCGCCGCGCCGGTCAGGCGCAGGCTCGCGCGTGATCCGAACCGCGTCGCCAGCTGCTCGCGCACGTTCGCAAGGCCCATGCCGCCGCCGACACCCGGCTGCAGGCCGGCCCCGTCGTCGGTGACGGACACGTGCAGCGCGCCGTCCACCGCCCATGCACGGATGGCGATGCGTCCCGCGCCCGGCTTCGGCTCGATGCCGTGCTTGATCGCGTTCTCGACCAGGGTGATCAGCAGCAGCGGCGGATACGGCAGCGCGCGCAGGCCGGCGGCGGCGTCGATGTCGTAACGCAGGCGATCGGCGGTGCGCAGGCGCATCAGTTCCAGATAGTGCGCACACAGGTCGAGCTGTTCGCCGAGCGTCGAGCGCAACGCCGCTTCGCCGTCGCGCAGCCGCGGGATCGTCGCGCGCAGGTAATCGACCAGCGCATCAAGCGTGGCTTCCGCGCGCGCCGCGTCCTGGCGCACCAGCGCACGGACCGAGGCCAATGTGTTGAACAGGAAGTGCGGCTCGACCTGCGCCTGCAGCGCGCCGAGCCGGAGTTCGGACTCGCGTTTCTGCGCCTGCAGCGCGGCGAGTTCGCTGCGGTGCCGGCTGTCGGCCAGGCGCCGCTGTTCGCCGAAATACGCGCGCAGCGCCGCGCCGCCGCCGAGCAGGCCGTAGATGAAGACCAGGGTCATGACGTGGATCAGCACCGCCATCGACCGGGCCGCCGGCGTCTCGTACTGCGCACGGACCGCCTCGATGTCAAGCGGCGACTTGCCGAGTTCCGCGACCATGAAGGCATCCAGGCGCGCACTCGCCCAGCTGTCAACGCCGTAGGACACCGCGATGCCCGCGCACAGCGCGATCACCACCAGCACCCGCTCGCGTCGCAGCGGCAGGCCAAGGTGGCGCAGCACGGTCGCAAACAGCGGCCCGGCGGTGGTCATCATCATGAAAGCGGCGAAGGTGTAGCCCGCCGCGGTCAGGGCGCCGCGTGTGCTGGCCGGCGCGAGCAGCATGGCCAGCAGCGACAGTACCGAGAACCCGAGGATCACGCTGCCGAACAGCAGCGTGCGTCCGGCGAGCCAGTGGCTGCTGAAGACCGGATAGCGGCGATAGCGGGTCCACAGGTAGTCGCCGCCGACGACCACGTCGTCGGGCAGGTGCCGGCGAAGCGGCACGGCGGGCGCGCGCATCGCCGCGCCCTCAGCCGCGCGGGCCACGCAGCACCTGACCGGCCTGGTGCAGCTCGAGTGCGTCGACGTCGCCATCGGCGCCGCGCCGGAAGCGCAGTTCGATCCCGAAGGCGGGCGCGGCGAAGGTGTCGGTGCCGGTCGCATCGAGCGCGAACGCGCCCTGCCCGGTCGCCTGCGCGCGCAGGCGGCCGTCGGCCGCGTCGACCTTCAATGCGAAGCCCGGCATCAGGGTGTAGCTGCCGGCGTAGTCGTCGAGCGCCACGTCGGTGACCGGCGCTGCGGCCGATGCGGTGTCGGTCACGCGCGTCGCCGCACTCGTACCGCCGCCCTGGCGCCAGACGAAGCTGTAAGTACCATCCGGCGCGCGCCGCGGTGCCAGCACCGCGTCGAACTCCGTGAGAAAGAAATCACCGCCATCGTCGTAAGCGAGTTCGAACACGGGCTGGCCGGGCGGATGGATCGTCAGCGCATCTCCTTTGCGAGCCAGCTCGGCCTGCATGCCGGTATCGAAACGCCACGTGCCGACCAGCCCGTCGACGAGTGCCGATGGCGGCGTTGCCAACTTCCGCGGCTTGCCGACCGGCACCGACGGATCGAGCAGATGCGCGCCGAGGCTGCCGAGGCCGCCGAGCGCGTTCAGCGCCGTGTCCGACAGGATCACGACGCCGCGACTCTGCGCAGGATCGAAGCCGACCAGCGACGAGAACCCGCCGGTGCCGCCCTCGTGCATCAGCACGCTGCGCCCGGCCAGTGGCACGATCATCCAGTTCATGCCCATCGGCGGCTGTTGCGAGACGGGTTGCTGGGTCGCCTGTAACGCAGCGAGCATCGGGGCGGCCGTCGCACCATCCGCGCGGCCGAGCTGGGCCTGCACGTAGCGCACCATGTCGTCGAGCGTGGCGCGCACGCCGCCGACGCCGGCCATGTCGCCAGGAATCGTCCAGGCCGGGGTCTCGCTGCCGTTGGGCAGATGGCCGGTCGCCGCGCGCACGCCGTCGGGCCGCTGCGCGATGTAGGCACCCTGCATGCCGAGTGGCGCGAACAGACGCGCGTCGATCAGGGCCTCGAACGGTTGGCCGGCACGCTGCGCGACCGCGTACGACAGCAGCATCGACGCGAAGTTGGAGTACTCGAACTGCGCGCCCGGCGCGCGCGCCAGCGTCACGTCGCCGAGCGAGGCGAGCAGCGTCTCTGGCGTCAGTGCGGCGTACGGATCGGCGGGATTGGTGATCTGCATCCTCGGGGGCAACGCAGGCAGTCCCGACGTATGCGTGACCACGTGGCGCAGCAGGATCGGCTGGCCTTCGAAGTCCGGCACCGGCGTGCCTGCGGGCAGATGGGCCGACAGCGGATCATCGAGCGAGGCCTGTCCGTCGGCGATCAACCGGGCCAGCAGCGCCGCGGTCATGGTCTTGCTGACCGAGCCGATCTCGAATGCGCTGTCGGCGCCGATGCGCGGTGTCGCCGTGCCGTCGGCGCAGCGATACGTGCGCGTGACCGTGTCGCCATCGACCACGGCGACGGCGAAGCACGCACCGGTGCGATCGCCGGCGAGGCGCTGGTCGACGACGCGGGCGAGCTCGGCGTCGGTCATTGCGGATGCGCCGCCGCTAACGGTGAGCATCGCGGCGAGGGTCAATGCGTTCGGCAACATGCGGATCTCCTGTCCATTGGCATGGTGCCATGCTGCGCACGCCGGGCAGTCGGTGCCGGGGTTTGCGACGGAACGCCCGATCGAGCGGATGAACGCCCTTTTCTTGGGTTCTTCGCAGAAGCCGAGACACGCGGCTGGCTGTAGGAGCGCGCTTGCGCGCGAAGGGCTTGCCTGGGAAAGCCCCATCGCGCGCAAGCGCGCTCCTACAGGACCCCGTCTCCACCGCGAGCCCGGACAACGTGTCGCTGCGGTCCGGTGGGCGCATGCCGCCGTGGGAACTTGGCCGAGCGCTTGTCAGGCCACCGCACACCCCGAGCCGGCATCCTTGCGACTGATCTCGCTCGATCCGGAGAAGAACATCTTGTAGGAGCGATGTAGGAGCGCGCTCGTGCTTGCGTCCCCTTTTCGGGGACGCGCGATCGGCATACCCGGCAAGCCCATCGCGCGCTCTTACACCGCAGGCGCGGCACTACGCCAGCAGACGCCGCATCGCGTCCGCAAATCCGCGCGCGGCTTCCTCCTGCAGCGCATGTCGGCCATCGGCGACGACCTGTCGCCCGGCGACGTGCACCTCGCGCACCAGCGGCCGGTTGCCCGCGAACAGCCAGCGGTCGAGCACGTCGCGTTCCGTCGCGCCGGCGAGCAGCGGCGCATCGGCCTCGAGCACGACGCTGTCGCCGGGCGCATCGAAGCCGGTCGATGCGGCCGCGCTCGCCTGCACGCCTGCGAACAGCGTCGCGCCGACGCTCGGCATGCCCGGTGCGACCGCGATGTTGCGGCGTCGCGTGACCAGGCGCTGGCCGTATTCGAGCCAGCGCAGTTCCTCGACCGGCGAGACCGAGATGTGCGAATCCGAGCCGATGCCCCAGGCGCCACCGGCGTCGAGATAGTCGCGCAGCGGGAACAGGCCGTCGCCGAGGTTGGCTTCCGTGGTCGGACACAGCGCGACCGTCGCGCCGCTGCGGGCGATGCCGGCGATTTCGGCAGCGTCGAGATGGGTCGCGTGCACCAGCGTCCAGCGCGCGTCGACCGGCGCATGGTCGAGCAGCCACGCGACCGGGCGGGCGCCGCGCAGTGCGACGCACTCCTCGACTTCCGGCACCTGCTCGGCGATGTGGATGTGCACGCGCGCGTCCGCCGGCAATGCCGCCAGCACCGCGTCCATCGCATCGGCCGGCACCGCGCGCAGGCTGTGCAACGCGCAGCCGACACGCAGGGTCCCGTCCTGGCGCGCATGCAGATCGGCGAACAGCCGCAGGTAGCCGTCGAGGGCGTGGCCGAAGCGACGTTGCCGCGCACCGAGCGGACGGCCGTCGAATCCGCCGGTCATGTACAGCACCGGCAACAGCGTCAGGCGGATGCCGGTCGCGCGCGCGGCGTCGATCAGTGCATCGGCCATCGCGCTGGCAGGCGCGTACGGCACGCCGTCGGGCGCGTGATGCACGTAATGGAATTCGCAGACCGTCGTGTAACCGGCCTCCAGCATCTCGACGTAGAGCTGAGTGGCGACGGCGCGCAGGCTGTCGGGATCGAAACGCCCGGCCATGCGGTACATCGTCTCGCGCCAGGTCCAGAACGAATCGGCGGGATCGGTCTGCACTTCCGCCAGTCCGGCCATCGCCCGCTGGAACGCATGCGAATGCAGGTTCGCGATACCGGGCAGACGCCAGCCTGCGGGCGTGCGCTCGGCGTGGATCGCGGGAACATCGTGCATCGGGCCGGCTCCTCGAAAACGTGTGCGGTAGGCTAGCGGGTCTTCCGCCCGGGAACATCCAGTGTCTTCGACATACGCGATGCAATTGGTCGCTTTGGGCTTCGTGGTCGGTGCGATTGCGAGCGCCCTGGGTGTTTGGATGCTCGGCAGACGTCGCTCGGTGGACGGCCTTCCGGTGGACCGTCACCGGGCGCGCAAGCGGCAGGACGATGCCGGTTCGAATATAGGCGGTGATGGAGACAGCGGTGGCGACTGAACCCTGGGATGGCCTGCTGCTGGGCGCAACGCTCGCCACACTGGCCGACGACGCCGGCTACGGCCTGATCGAGGACGGCGCGCTCGGCTGGCGCGATGGCGTGATCGTCTATGCCGGGCCGCGCAGCGGACTGCCGGCTGACGCCGAAGCCGGGGTCGATCTCGTCATCGAGACGGACGGTCTGGTCACGCCCGGACTGATCGACTGCCACACCCATGCGGTGTTCGCCGGCAACCGCGCCGCCGAGTTCGAGCAGCGCCTGCAGGGCGCGAGCTACGAGGCGATCGCACGCGCCGGTGGCGGCATCGTCTCCACCGTGCGCGCGGTGCGCGAGGCCGACGAGGACGCGCTGCTCGCGCAGTCGTTGCCGCGCGCCCGGGCGCTGGTCGCCGACGGCGTGACGACGCTGGAGATCAAGTCCGGCTACGGCCTCGACTTCGACAACGAACGCAAGATGCTGCGCGTCGCGCGTCGCGTCGGCGAGGCGCTCGGCATCAACGTGCGCACGACCTTCCTCGGCGCGCATGCGCTGCCGCCGGAGTTCGCCGGCCGCGGCGATGCCTACATCGACGCGGTCTGCGGATGGCTGCCGCGCCTGCACGACGAAGGCCTCGTCGACGCGGTCGACGCGTTCGCCGAGCGCATCGCCTTCAGTGTCGAACAGACGCGTCGCGTGTTCGAAGTCGCGCGCACGCTCGGCCTGCCGGTGAAGCTGCATGCCGACCAGCTCAGCGATGGCGCGGGCGCCGCGCTGGTGGCCGAATTCGGCGGCTTGTCGGCCGATCATGTCGAGCACACCTCGACCGCAGGCGTCGCCGCGATGGCCGCGGCCGGCACCGTCGCCGTGCTGCTGCCGGGCGCGTTCCACGTGCTGCGCGAAACCACGCTGCCGCCGCTCGATGCGTTCCGCGCGGCCGGCGTGCCGATGGCAGTCGCGACCGACTGCAATCCGGGGACATCGCCGCTGCTGTCGCTGCGCCAGGCGATGCAGCTGGCCTGCACGCATTTCCGGCTGACCCCCGAAGAAGCGCTGCGCGGTGCGACCGTGCATGCGGCGCGCGCGCTCGGCCTGTCCGACCGCGGCACGCTGGCCGTGGGCCAGCGCGCGGACTTCGTCTGCTGGCAGGTCGCGCAGCCGGCCGAACTGGTCTACTGGCTCGGCGGTGCGCTGCGGACGATGTCGTTCGCCAGCGGCCGTCGACTGGACTGAGCCCGGCCGCCGCACAGCCGCACCCGCCAGCCCCCTGAAACGCGAAAGCCCCGCGGATGCGGGGCTTTCGATGCGCGGCGGGGCCTAGAACTCAGGCCTTCTTCGCGACGGCCTTCTTCGCCGGTGCCTTGGCGACGGTCTTGCTGCCGGCGGCCTTCTTCACGACCGGTGCGGTCGCGGTGCCGGTGGCCTTGATCAGGCCCTTCGAGCGGCTGTTGCCGTAGCTCGAGTTGTAGCGCTTGCCCTTGAGGGTCTTGCGGTCGCCCTTGCCCATTACTGTGCTCCTGGAATGCTGCTGTTTGAATTCGTTCGACGCGAAGTGCGCCGCCAGGGCGCACAGGACCGCGGATTCTAGCACGCGGCCGGATTCCCGAAGGCGGCGCTCAGCGTCCCGCGCGGGCGTGGGTCAGGCGCAGGTTCAGCAGGTGCGCGCCGGCCAGCAGCAGGCCGCCGATGGTCATCAACACCGCGTGGGTCACGGTGTGGTCGTGCAGAGACGTGAACGAACCGGCCCAGACCAGCGCCAGGCCCGGAAGCAGCAACAGCCAGGCATGGAACGCACGATGCCGGCGCCAGCCCAGGGTCAGCGTGGTCGCGCCCAGCAATGTCGCGAACACGACGAAGGCCTGGTCGATGTCGACCCAGCCGCCCATGTTCAGACCGAACGCGGGCAACAGCGCCAGCGCCACAGGCACCAGGGCGCAATGGAGCGCGCAGAGGAACGACGCGGCGAATCCGACGCGGTCGGCGCGTTCCAGGGCGGAATTCTGTGCAGGCATGTCTTTTGGGGGGTGCGGGGATTTGCGTAACATTATAACATTCCCTCTTCGCCCGCCAGTGTACCGCATCCCCCATGACCCAGAACCGTCGTCGTGCCCCCGCCCCCACCCGTCTCGCCGTCGCCGTGGCCCTGCTGCTGCCGGCGACCGTCTTCGCCCAGTCGACCAGCCAGACCCATTCACATCCGACCACGCTCGACCGCGTGCAGGTCACCGCCACGCCGCTCGGTGGCGATGCCGAGGATCTCGCCCATCCGGTCGAGGTGCTGTACGGCGACGCGCTCGAGGACCGCAAGGCCGGCAACCTCGGCGACACCGTGTCCTCGCTGCCCGGCGTGCAGAGCGATTTCTTCGGCGCCGGCGTCGGCCGGCCGATCATCCGCGGCCAGGAAGGCCCGCGCGTGCAGGTGCTCTCGGGCGGCATCGGCAGCATGGACGCCTCGACCGTCAGCGCCGACCATGCGGTCGGCATCGAGCCCTTCCTCGCCGACCAGATCGAAGTGCTCAAGGGCCCGGCCAACCTGCTCTACGGCAGTGGCGCGATCGGCGGCGCGGTCAACGTGGTCGACGGCCGCATCGCGCGCGAAGTGCCGGACCGCCCGATCAGCGGCCGCGCCGAACTGCGCGCCGCCAGCGGCAACGACGAGCGCAGCGGCATGTTCCGCCTCGATGGCGTCAGCGGCGACAACCTCGTGCTGCATGTCGACGGCCTGATCCGCAACACCGGCGACGTCGACATTCCCGGCTTCGCCCAGGTGCCCGAGGATCACGATCACGACCATGATCACGACCACGCGGACGAAGAGAACGCCTACGGCATCCTGCCCAACAGTTCGATCCGGACCCGCGCAGGCGCGGTCGGCGCGACGTACTTCGGGACGCGCGGCCATCTCGGCGTCGCGGTCAGCACCTACCGCACCAACTACGGCCTGCCCGACGGCGCACACGTGCATGCCGAAGACGACGGCCATGACGACGATCACGATGATGACCATGATCACGACCACGACCACGCCGGGGACGCGCACGGCGACGGCTCGGTGCGCATCGACCTGGTGCAGAACCGCGTCGACGTGAAGGGCGGCATCTACGATCCGCTGCCGTTCTTGAGCGCGCTGAACCTGCGTGCGGCTCACAACGACTACGCGCACGTCGAACTCGAAGACGGCACGGCCGCGACCCGGTTCGCAAGCAAGGGCACCGAAGCGCGTCTCGAAGCCGTGCAGACGCCGCGCAACGGCTGGCACGGCGCCTTCGGCCTGCAGATCGGCCATGTCGATTTCAGCGCGGTCGGCGAGGAAGCCTTCGTGCCGCCGAGCGTGACCGACACGCTGGGCCTGTTCGTCGTGCAGGAGAAGGAGTTCGGGCCGCTGAAGCTCGAGTTCGGCGGTCGCCACGAGCGCGTGGAGATCGATCCGGCCACCGGCGATTCGCGCAGGTTCGAAGCCAGCAGCCTGTCGGGCGCGGCGATCTGGCACCTGTCGGATGTGCTGGACCTGCGTTTCGGCGGCGACGTCTCCGAGCGCGCGCCGACCAACGAGGAACTGTTCGCCGCCGGCCCGCACATCGCCACGCGTTCGATCGAGATCGGCGACGCGGACCTGGATACCGAGCGCGGCCAGCGCCTAGAAGTCGGCCTGCACGCGCATACCGACCGCGTCGAATTCAAGGCCGCGGTCTACCAGACCCAGTTCAAGCGCTTCACCTACCTGGCCGACACCGGCGTCGCCGAGGACCTGCCGGTGCGCCTGTGGACGCAGGGCGATGCGACCTTCCGCGGCGCCGAGGCGGAAGCGAAGTTCCACCTCGTCGAATCCGACGCCGGCGACTTCGACCTGCGCGTGTTCGGCGATGTCGTCCGCGCCGAACTCGACGGCAACGGCACGCGCCACGTGCACTTCGACGTGCCGCACGGCGACCACAGCCACCACTATCACGCCGACATCGCGCTCGGCGGCGACCTGCCGCGGATCGCGCCGTCGCGGATCGGCGCCGACCTCAACTGGACCCTCGGCGGCTTGCGCGCGCACCTCGGCGCGGTGCGCTACCAGAAGCAGGACCGCGTGGCCGCGTTCGAGGAACCGAGCCCGGGCTATACGCTGGTCAATGCCGGCGTCGCCTGGCGCATGGGTGAAGCCGATGGCAGCCAGTGGGAGCTGTTCCTCGACGGCCGCAACCTGACCGACCAGGAAGCCCGTCCGCACACCTCGCTGCTGCGCGACTACGCGCCGCTGCCGGGCCGCACGGTGGCCGGCGGCATCCGGATGTATTTCTGACCGGAGTGTTCTGACCGGTTCCCGTCTTCTCCAGTGACGCGTGCGTCACCGCCCCGCACCGGTTTCCGGTGCGGGGCTTTTAAGTGGGTGGCGCCCGGCACCGTGGCACCTGGTCCCTGTAGGAGCGCGCTTGCGCGCGATGAGGCGTGCCCGGTAAAGCCTCATCGCGCGCAAGCGCGCTCCTACAGTTCATATCGTCCCACTCGCACGGATGTCATCACCGCTCCATACCGGCTCCCGCGCGGAGCTTCCTCATTCCTGCGATGACCCGGCCGATCCCGCTTTCAACCTGCTGGCCGGCTGGGACTGCGCCACATCGGCCCGCTGGACGCGATCGGCATCCATCACGCGCGCGTCGCCGAGAAGCGCATCACTCACTTCGACAATCCGCTGCGCATCGCGCTGCCCGCCAGCAGACGGTTCCCTTCATCTCGACGCCACCCGGGTGAAGGTGTATATACATTCAAAATTCGATGCAGATACACGAATGAGTGATTCCGATCCTCTCGAAACCCCCACATTCGGCTGCAGCTGCCATCGCCTGCGCAAGCTGAGCCGGCTGATGACCCAGCGCTACGACCAGGCACTCGCCCCCGCCGGGCTCAACGTCAACCAGTACGCGATCCTGCGGCGCGCGCAGATCCAGCCACGCACGGTCGGCGAACTCGCCGCGACCCTCGGCATGGAACGCAGCACGCTCAGCCGCGACCTCAAGCATCTGGTCGCCGCCGGCTGGGTGCGCCTGCAGCGCGATCCCGACGACGCGCGCCAGCGCCGCATCGACGTGCTGCCGGCCGGCGCCGCGGTCATCGCCGAGGCCGAACCGCTGTGGCGCGCGACGCAGGTACAGGTCGAAGCGCTGATCGGCGTCGACGAGGTCGGCCGCCTGCACGCCGTGCTCGATCGCGTGACCCGGAAGCTCGCCGTATGAGCGCGCCGACACCCCTGCGCTGGTGGCCGCTGGTGCTGGCCGCGACCGCGATGATGATGATCACGATGGGCATCCGGCAGTCGCTGGGGCTGTTCGTGCAGCCGATCGCCGCGGATACGGGCCTAGGCATCGCCGCGATCAGCTTCGCCCTGGCCGTCGGCCAGTTCGTCTGGGGCGCGGTGCAGCCGGTGTTCGGCGCGATCGCCGACCAGCGCGGCAGCGGCCGCGTGCTGGTGTTCGGGGGCGTGCTGCTGTTCGCCGGCATGGCGGCCGCACCGTTCTTCGCGTCCGAGTGGGGTCTTCTGTTGACGCTCGGCCTGATCAGCGCGGCCGGCGCTGGCGCGGGCAGCTTCTCGATCCTGATCGGCAGCACCGCGCGGGTGATTCCGGCCGAGAAGCGCTCGATGGCCTCGGGCGTGGTCAATGCCGGCGGCTCGTTCGGGCAGTTCCTCTATGCGCCGTTCGCGACCGCGGTCATCGGCGCGTTCGGCTGGGCCGCGGCCGCCTGGGCGATGGCGGCGACCGCGCTGGCGACGCTGCCGCTGGCCTGGCCGCTGCGCCGTCGCAAACTGCCTCCGGCGTCGCCGGAGGCGCCGGGTGCGACCGCCCTGCCGATTCCGGACGACGACATCGGCCTGCGCGCACAGCTGCGCATCGCCCTGCGCGACCGCAGCTACTGGCTGCTGCATCTGGGCTTCTTCACCTGCGGCTTCCATATCGCGTTCCTGGTCACGCATCTTCCGACCGAGATCGCGATGTGCGGCCTGTCGGCCGGCGTCTCGGCGATGGCGCTGTCGCTGATCGGCCTGTTCAACATCGTCGGCAGCATCGGTGCCGGCTGGCTGGGCCAGCGCTACCGCATGAAATGGCTGCTGACCGCGATCTACGCCAGCCGTGCGGTGATGATCTTCATCTACGTGCTGTCGCCGCCGACCCCGACGACCTTCCTGCTGTTCGCGATCGGTCTGGGCATGAGCTGGCTGGCGACGGTGCCGCCGACCGCGGGGCTCGTCGGCAAGCTGTTCGGCCCGCGCTATCTGGCGACGCTGTTCGGCCTGACCCTGCTCTCGCACCAGACCGGCGCCTTCTTCGGCGCGTGGCTGGGCGGCCTCGCGGTCGCGAAGACCGGCTCTTACCTGTGGGTCTGGTACGCCGACATGGCGCTGGCGCTGCTGGCGGCCGCGGCCAACCTGCCGATCCGCGAAGCGCGGCTGCCGAAGCGCGTGCCTGTCGCGGCTTGAGCGCTCGACGTTCGTCGCGCGAACGTCGCCCTCAGTCCGCGGCGTCCGCGCACTGCGCGCAGAGGCCGTGGACTTCCAGCGTCTGCGCCTGCGGCACGAACCCCAGCGCGCGGGCGCGCTCGTCGAGCGAGGCGACGACCACCTCGTCCTCCAGCTCCACCGCGCTGTGGCAGCGGTCGCAGATCAGGAACGGCACCGAATGCTGCGCGGTGCTCGGGTGGTGGCAGGCGACGAACGCATTGACCGACTGCAGCTTGTGGATGAAGCCGTTGGCCAGCAGGAAATCCAGCGCGCGATAGACCGTCGGCGGTGCCGCGGCGCCCGGACCGTCACCCTCGCGCACCTGGTCGAGCAGGTCGTAAGCCTTGAGCGGTTTTCCCGCCTTGGCGATCAATCCGAGCACATGCGCACGGATCGGCGTGAGCCGCAGTCCGCGTTCGCTGCAGGCGTGCTCCACCGCGCGGATGAAGCCCGCGGCATCGTCGACGTGGTGGTGCGGATCCGTGCAGGTGTGGTCGTGCTTGGCCATCCATCCATGATGAGTGCGGGGGACCATCGACTCAAGCGCGCCGGGGCGTTGCGCGGGGATTCGCAAGCTCCCTTAGACCTTCTCCCGATTGTTCCCGAGATTGCGCCTGCGACATCGCCAGGATTCAGCGCACTTCAGCTTGGGCTCGGCTTTGGCTTTGGCTTTTTCACGACGGCAGGCGGATGCAGGCAGACCCGTAGGGCGCCGCACATGGATGTGCGGCGTTTTTCGACCGAGCCAGGATGGCGAGTCGAAAAATCCCGGAACGAGTGAATCGCTGTGACGCTGTGATCGGGGAGACGTTTTTCGTTGGTTCCGTTTCTTTTGGGGTCTACCAAAAGAAATGAACTCGGCCGCGTCAGCGGACGAAAGCGTTTGATCTTCGCCTGCGCCTGTTGGGGCTTCGCCTTCGGCGAGAAGCAAAGTCCAAAGCTTCCACTCGCCTTGCGGCGAGCGGGTTCATTTCTTTTGCTGGCCCAAAAGAAACGGAACCAAAGAAAACGGCCTCCCCGACACGTCCACAGCCCGCAGCGTCACGTGCACCGGGATTTTCCGACTCGGCATCCTGCCTCGGTCGGAAAACGCCACCCATCCATGGGCGGCGCCCTACGGGTCTATATGCAGCGTTGCCACTTCAAGTCTCATGAAAAGCAGAGCACCGTCGGCAAGGGATAATCGGGCGTGATCGAAAGAGCCGAGCAACCCGAAACAAAATCAAAGACGACGCAGCCTCAGGCTGCATCCCCCTCCGGAATCATCCCGATCGCCACATCGATCCGCGCCAGCGCTTCCTCGCGCCCCGCCAGATACACCGTGTGCCCGATGTCCGGGCTCACCTGCGTGCCGGTGATCGCGACGCGCAACGGCTGCGCGACCTTGCCCATGCCGAGGCCGAGCGTCTCCACCGTCTCGCGGAACGCCGCGTCGATCGCTTCGACGTTCCACTCCGGCAGCGCGGCGAAGCGTGCGCGGACGTCGGTCAGCGGTGCGCGGGATTCGGGCTTGAGGTGCTTGGCGACGGCCTTGTCGTCGTAGGTGGCGATCGGGCGATACCAGACCGCCGCGCGCTCGGACATTTCCTTGAGCGTCTGCACTCGGTCGCGCAATGCGATCACGACATCGGCCGGCGCCGGGCCTGCCGACAGGTCGTAGCCGTCGCTGCGCAGATGCCATTCCAGATGCGTCGCGACCTCGGCCGGATCGTCGGACTTCAGGTACTGCTGGTTGAGCCAGCCGAGCTTGGCCATGTCGAGACGCGCGGCCTTGGCGTTGACGTCCTTGAGGTCGAACAGCTGCTGCATCTCGGGAATCGAGAAGATCTCCTGGTCGCCATGCGACCAGCCCAGACGCACCAGATAGTTCAGCAGCGCGTGCGGGAGATAGCCCGCGTCGCGGTACTGCATGACGTCGGCCGCGCCGGTGCGCTTGGACAGCTTGGCGCCCTGCTCGTCGAGGATCATCGGCAGGTGCGAGAACGCCGGCACCTGCGCGCCGAGCGCGCGGTAGATGTTGATCTGCCGCGGGGTGTTGTTGACGTGGTCGTCGCCGCGCACGACGTCGGTGATGCCCATGTCCAGATCGTCGACGACGACGGCGAAGTTGTAGGTCGCGTAGCCGTCGGGGCGGAAGATCACCAGGTCGTCGAGTTCGCTGTTGGCGATCTCGATGCGGCCCTTGACCTTGTCCTCCCAGACCACCGTGCCTTCGAGCGGATTCTTCAGGCGGATCACGCGATTGGGATCGTCGCGCTTCGGCTCGTTGCGCTCGCGATAGGCGCCGTTGTAGCGCGGCTTCTCGCCTGCGGCCATCGCGGCTTCGCGCATCGCGTCGAGTTCGGCCTTCGACTCGTAGGCGTAGTAGGCCTTGCCGTCGGCAACGAGCTGTTCGGCGACTTCGGCATAGCGATCGAGGCGGTGCGTCTGGTAGATCGGGCCTTCGTCGTAGCCCAGGCCCAGCCACTCCATCGCCTCGAGGATCGCGTCGATCGCAGCCTGGGTGCTGCGCTCGCGATCGGTGTCCTCGATGCGCAGCACGAACTGCCCGCCGCGGCGCCGCGCCTCCAGCCAGCAGTACAGCGCGGTGCGCGCGCCGCCGATGTGCAGATAGCCGGTGGGACTGGGGGCGAAACGGGTGCGGCAGGACATGCGCGGAACTCGGCGTGGGGACAGTGCGCATTCTAACCGGCGTGTCTGGCCGGCCCCGACGGCCGGATTACAATGGCGTCATGACGACGCTCTTCATCTCCGACCTGCATCTGGATCCGGCGCGTCCGGAGATCACCGCGCTGTTCCTCGCGTTTCTCGACGGCGAGGCGCGCGGCGCGGATGCGCTGTACGTGCTCGGCGATCTGTTCGAATCGTGGGTCGGCGACGATGATCCGTCGGAAGCCGGTGCCCAGGTCGCCGAGCGCCTGGCCGCGCTGTCGGCCGCCGGCGTGCCGGTCGCCTTCATGCACGGCAACCGCGACTTCCTCGTCGGCAGCGATTACGCGCGTCGTGCCGGCATGGCGCTGCTGCCCGACCCCGCGGTGATCACGCTCTACGGCCGCCCGGTGCTGCTGACCCACGGCGACCTGCTGTGCACCGGCGATGTCGAATACCAGGCGGTGCGCAACCAGGTGCGCAATCCGGTGTGGCAGGCGCAGATGCTCGCGCAGCCGTTGCCCGCGCGCCTCGCATTCGCGCAGCACGCGCGCGATGCGAGCCAGGCCCGCGCCGCTGCCTTGCGCGGCGACGGCACGATGGAAACCGTCACCGATGTGGCGCCGGCGACGGTCGAGGACTGGTTCGCGCGCTACGGCGTCGACACGATGATCCACGGCCACACGCACCGCCCGGCGATCCACGACCTGCAGGTCGCCGGTCGCGACTGCCGCCGCATCGTGCTCGGCGACTGGTTCGAACAGGGCTCGGTGCTGCGCGCGCATAGAGACGGAAGGCTGGAATTGTCAGCGCTTGCTCGCGCGCCGTAATCGCAACAGAACCCTTGTAGGAGCGCGCTTGCGCGCGATGTGCATCGCCGGAACAGCCCTTCGCGCGCAAGCGCGCTCCTACACGAAGGGCTAGCGTTCAGCGATCGCCTGCAGCGCCGCCAGCTCTTCCTCGCTGAAACCTGCCGCGGCGCGCGCGTCGATGTTAAACGGGCCGTGCAGCACGGCGCGTGCGTATTCCGAAAGCAGATCGCGGAACGTCGACTCCGGCTGCACACCACGGCGTTCGCAGAACCAGCGGAACCAGCGGCTGCCGGCGGCGACGTGCGCGACTTCCTCGCGCAGGATCACTTCGAGTACGCCGACGGTCTGGTGATCGCCGAGCGAGCGCAGCTTGACGATCATCCCCGGCGTCACGTCGAGCCCGCGCGCCTCGAGCACGCGCGGCACCAGCGCCATGCGCGCCATGCCGTCGTGCGCGGTCTTCTCGCACATTTCCCACAGGCCGTTGTGCGCGTCGAAATCACCGTAGTCGAAACCCAGGTCACGCAGGCGCTCGCGCAGCAGCACGAAATGCCGCGCCTCGTCGGCGGCCACCGACACCCAGTCGGCGTAGTAGTCGGCCGGCAGATCGCGGAAGCGGTAGACCGCGTCCCAGCCCAGATCGATCGCGTTGAGCTCGATATGCGCAATCGCGTGGATGAAGGCGGCGCGGCCCTCGTCGCTGCCGAAACCGCGACGCGGCAGTTCGCGCGGATGCACGAGCCTCGGACGTTCGGGCCGCCCGGGCATGCCGATCGGTTCGGGCGCAGGCGCAGTCGGATCGAGCGGGAGCGCGCCCTCGCGGAACCGACGCGCGTAGGCCTCGGTCAGTGCGACCTTGTCGTCGGGATCGCGCGCATCGAGGCAGTGGCGCGCGGCCGCGAACAGGTCCGGCGCGTTCGCGACCACCGCCGCACTCACGCGCGGCGCTTCTTCTTCGCGTCGTCGCTGCGCAGCTGCTGCAGGCGCTCGAAGTAACCCGCTTCGATGCCGGTCACGTATTCGCCGCTGAAGCACGAACTGTCGAAACGGCGGTCGGGGAACTTGGGACCGGCCACGGCGGTTTCGAGATCGGCGAGATCCTGGTAGATCAGCCAATCGCAGCCGAGAAACTCCTCGATCTCCTGTTCGGTACGGTTGTGCGCGACCAGCTCGTCGACCGACGGCATGTCGATGCCGTAGATGTTCGGATGCCGCACCGGCGGCGCCGCCGAAGCCAGATAGACCTTCTTGGCACCGGCGTCGCGCGCCATCTGCACGATCTGCTTGGACGTGGTGCCGCGCACGATCGAATCGTCGACCAGCAGCACCACGCGGTTGCGGAATTCCAGCGGGATCGGATTGAGCTTGCGCTTGACCGACTTCGCGCGCTCGCCCTGCCCCGGCATGATGAAGGTGCGGCCGACGTAGCGGTTCTTGATGAAGCCCTCGCGGTACTTCACGCCGAGCACGTTGGAGATCTCCAGCGCCGCGTCGCGCGAGGTGTCGGGGATCGGGATCACGGTGTCGATGTCGTGGTCCGGGCGCAGGCGCAGGATCTTCTCGCCCAGCGTCACGCCCATGCGCATGCGCGCCTTGTGCACCGAGATGTTCTCGATCATCGAGTCCGGGCGCGCGAAGTACACGTATTCGAAGATGCACGGCGCGTGCGGCTGCTGCGGCGCGCACTGGCGGTGGTGCAGCTCGCCGCGCGGGGTGATCACGAGGCCCTCGCCCGGCTCGACGTCGCGCAGGTGCTCGAAGCCGAGGATGTCGAGCGCGACCGATTCCGAGGCCACCGCATACTCCACGCCCTCGGCGGTCTCGCGGCGGCCGAGCACCAGCGGACGGATGCCGTGCGGATCGCGAAACGCGACGAGGCCCAGGCCCAGCACCGTCGCGACGACCGCATAGCCACCCTTGGCGCGACGGTTCACGCCTTCGACGGCGCGGAACGCAGCCTCGGGGGTCAGCGCCTTCTCGCGGTCGAGCTCGTGCGCGAACACGTTGAGCAGCACTTCCGAATCCGACTCGGTGTTGACGTTGCGGCGGTCGGTCTCGAACACCTGCTGGCGCAGCTGGTCGGTATTGACCAGGTTGCCGTTGTGCGCGAGCGCGATGCCGTAGGGCGAATTGACGTAGAACGGCTGCGCCTCGTCGTGGCCTTCGCTGCCGGCGGTGGGATAGCGGCAATGGCCGATGCCGACGCGCCCCTGCAGCAGCGCCATCGCCTTGGTGTCGAACACGTCGCGCACCAGGCCGTTGCCCTTGTGCACGCGCATCACGGTGCCGCTGGCGACGGCGATGCCGGCCGCGTCCTGCCCACGGTGCTGCAGCACCGTCAGGCCGTCGTACAACGCGGCCGCGACTTCAGAGGTTCCGACGATCCCGACGATCCCGCACATGTTCGATTTCCAGTTCTGCGTGAGGCGCGCGGACGCGCCGGTATGAGGTGTGGGACGAGTGCTGCGCGGCGCCGGTCAGGGATGCGCGCGGACCAGACCGTCCACGCCGACCGCACTGCGGACGCGCGTCCTGAGCTGGTCGGCTTCAACGCGGCTCGCGACCGGGCCGGCCTTGACCCGGGTCAGGCGACCCTTGTCGGTGTCGACCGAATCGGTGAACGCGGTGATGCCCGCGCCGCGCAGGCGATCGCGCAGGCGGTCGGCTTCGGCCGCGTTGCTGAAGGCGCCCAGCTGCACGACGAAGCCGGTGTTCGAGGTGGGCGCCGCGGCAGGCGGGGCCGGCGGCGGCGCGGGTGTGGCCGCAGGCGGCGTCTGCGCAGGTGCGCGTGCCGGCGGCGCATCTGCCGGCAGCTGTTCGGTGGTCGGCGCCTCAGGCGTCTGCGCGGCAGCCGGGCGCGAAGCGGCCGGGGCCGGCGCGGGCGTTTCCGGGCGCGGCACGTCGGGACGGGCGCCCGCATCGAGCGCGACCACGCGCGGCGTCACGTCGTCGCGGACCTGCGCGGCGCGCACGCGGACGATCTCG